>ERZ808277.3-NODE-3-length-270954-cov-5.025707_pt1 | contig 270954 bp, 237 predicted proteins | sample MGYA00521240_ERZ808277 | MGnify/ENA primary metagenome ERZ808277 (study PRJEB31516, sample SAMN03275599) | gut metagenome | biome: mammalia-associated habitat; material: feces | host: Papio cynocephalus | place: Kenya | collected 2012-07-17 ... | reverse complement strand
AACGCCCAGTGGAGGCACAGATATATGACAATCGAACAGGAGATTAAGCTGCAGGTCGAAGCTCGGACAAACGAAAAAGTTAATGAAAAAATAAACGAAAAACTTAACGAATCAAAACTCGAAACTGCCAAAAAAATGCTCGAAAACAATATCCCGGCAGAAATTGTAGCTAAGTGCACCGGGCTGGAGCTTTCTCAGGTTGATAAGCTAAAACAAGTTTAAATCAAGTTTTTACGATTGCCTCTTCTTTTTCAACTCATAAGCCGTAAAAAATGGGCTGTTTTCTGCATAAAAAGGGGATGTCCCAAAAGTATCTTTTCTGTCATTTTCGGGCTTGACCCGAAAATCTAAATGCATATATTGCAATCATTTAGAGATTGTCGTATCAAGTACGACAATGACATTTAGAACTTATTAGACATCCCCTTTGTTCACTTGGAACTGTTTTTTGGCTATGCCAAATTACATCTTAACACGGAAGATCATTGGGATAGCAATGTTCTGTACTGAGTCGCCGTATGTCTCTGCTACGTCGTAGTTTTCGTATACAACACCTACAGAGATTGAGTTTCCGCCGGCATAGAACTGTGCCCATGCAGAAGCGCGGAGCTGGATAAGCGGGTCTGTTGTTGCTTTTCCGTCTTTGTCTGGAAGATCTTTACCGCCGTTTTCGCCAAGACCGATCATGTCTGCAACTACACCGTATACTGCAAATTTGCTGTTAACCTTGTAGCGAACCATCAAGTTGTTTGTAAGAACTGAATCACGGCTAACTGGTGTACCACCATGTTTACCATTTGTTACAGCAGCAGAATCTGCGATACCTTTTGTTGTCTTATTTCCGTTTCCATTGAGTTTAGCAGCATTTTCTTCTGCATCAATGATAGCAGAGTAGCTGTGGAAAGATGTGAAAGAAAGAGCTCCTGCCTTGTAGTACAAACGGAGGTCTGCAGACCAGTCTGTGAAGTCTCCATCTACAACAGAACCAGCGCCGCCGATTGTTGCTGTAAGGTTGTCCATGATTTTTGGCTGCAAGTAAGCGCCGAATGCCATTGCGTCAGCGTATTTCTTGTCGCTATTCTGATATGCGCTCTGTCCGTATTTGAATACGAATTCGCCTGAGCCATAGTTAGTGTTTGCCTCAACAAGACCTACAAGAGAGTGTCCCTGAAGACTTCCGTCTGATGCAAGAACTTTACTAGACTGAGGACCCTTTTCGTCAGATGTTTCGTTGGAAATATAAACACCGTTTACCTCGAGCTTGCAAGCCTTGAAGTTGCGGATATTGTATTTAGCGCCGATTGCATAGCTTTCTGAGGCTGTTACATTTACAGGCATTACAATGTTGTCCACGAAGAATGACGGAGAACCTGCGTAAGCAGAGCCAAGCTTCTTGAACTCGAAGTCCATGCCTTCCATGTTTCCAGCGTCAAGATCTGACTTGTTGCGGTATGCGCCCTTTACTTTTCCGTCTGACCAGAAGCCGGCAAAAAGGCCAACCTTGCCGAGCTGCAGGTCAGCTCCGAGTGTCTTTGTGCGGAGTTGTGAAGTATTATTTTCATTGCCTACAACTGTAATTGCGAAAGAAGCGATGTCTCCGCCAAGACTAATTCCGAGGTTGTCTGTACCCGATCCAGAATATGCATCTGTAAACAAGATTTTTGATGCTTCGTCTGTTTTACCATATTCATTGTTATGAGAGAGGAGTGTTGCACGCTGTCTGTAGTTGAGAGTAACTCCAACATCTGCAAATGCGGCTCCTGCAACCATTGCACCTAAAGTAAGTGCGCTAATTATCTTTTTCATTTAATTCCTCCAAGAATTTTTATCTAAGCAAGTTCCTTTCCGTCTGTTACAGAGAAAGAGTTACATAGATTGGCAATGAAACATCGCCTACACCTGCGTAAGGAGTCTCGCCGTCCCAGCGCATGTCGAACGCAGCAGTAAACAATGCTTTTTCAGAAATCTGGATCTCGCAGGCCGGTGTGAATGCTGTAAGGTTGTTGCCATTGTTGTCATCATCGAAGTCGCGGACTGTGTTCTGCAATGTGGCGAGGAAGCGGATATTGTCTCCTGCAACGTGGTTTACAGAAATCATTGTCCACATTTTGTTTACATCGTCGCTTGTTCCTGCAAGCTCTTTAGAAATTGAAGAATAGTTGAACATACCTGTTACGGCAGTTTTTTCTGTAACTGCATAGCGGGCGCGCGCGTCAAATGCAAATTCCTTGTCGCCGTCATAGTTGCCCATTGTAAAGCCGACTGTAGCTCTGAGGTTTTCTACCATAAGAGGGCTTACAAAAGCGCCGATGATAGTTGCTTTGTCAACAGGGTTTTTAATTGCAACATCGATGTTGATAAGGCCTTCCTGGCGGTACCCAACTTCTGCGACAAATCCTGACTGTGAGTCATATTTGCCATAATCAGATTTTACGATACCTGCTTTTACGAGAAGAGTTCCCGGGAGTGTGTCCGCAAGAGTGTAAGCAAGAACTGTAGACATATTGCCTTCTGTAAGGTTGTCTGAGTCAGAAGCCAGTTTTCCGCCGATTACACCGAGCTTATATGCCTCGTAATAGTCTGAGTCGAGATCGCCAGCATCGCTCTTTACGCGGTCGCTGTAGCGTGCATTCCATTTTCCAGAAGTTACCTGCAAATTTCCAACTGGAAGGCCAAAAGTCATCCAGCCATAATATGAATCAAGTTTGAGTCTGCTGTTGATTTTTTCGCCGTCAGAGTTCTCTTTAGAATCTTCATAAATATCCCAGTCAAAAACAACACCGGCAATATCGTTAGAAAGTTCAAGACCAAGACAATCTGAGCGTTCTACGCTGTCTAATGCCTTAGATGTTCCGCCAACGATATTTGTTCTTGTCCAAGAAAATGAAACGTCGGCAAATGCAGTTCCTGCAAGAATCAAACCTGCAGCAGCTGCGGCTACGATTTTTTTCATAATAAAAAATCCTCCTATTTTTTCAGGGAATTTAAACCAACGGTTTTTTTTAATAGGGTTTTGGTGTTTTTTTTGCGTTTTTTGGGGGCTTGACTTTTTTGCGGCTATATTTTTATAGGTTCAATTTCGAGTTTTGTAAGTTAATGTTATTATCGGACACGATAATCCCATGTGAAGAGATTCCCGCATCAAGTGCGGGAATGACAGAAAAAGGAATGCTGGGAATGACAGAAAACGAAAAGCTGGGAATGACAGAAAACGAAATGCTGGGAATGACAGAAAACGAAAAGCTGGGAATGACAGATTTGTCATTATCGGGCTTGACCCGATAATCCGTTGAAAATTTCCAGTAAATTGCTAAACGGGTTTGTTATTCAAACATTGCGGTGTGCTACTATATTCTTTAAATTTTACTTTTTGGAGATATTAAATGACTTACGGTTACATTCGGGTTTCGACCAGCCACCAGAATTTGGAAAATCAGCAGATGGAAATTGAAAAATTCTGCCAGCTTAACGGTCTAAAAATTGATTCTTGGATTGAAGAAAAAATCAGCGGAACTAAGCGGCCAGAAAACCGCAAACTTGGCAAAATTCTTATGAGCTCGGCTCATTCGGGCGACCTTATAATCTGCACGGAAATTTCACGTTTTGGCCGCTCTCTCATTATGATTATGAACGTTTTGCAGCATTTTTTAGAAAACGGTGTAAAAGTCTGGACAATTAAAGACGGTTACAGGCTCGGTAACGACATTCAGTCAAAAGTTTTGGCATTTGCGTTCGGACTTTCGGCGGAAATTGAACGGCAGCTTATTTCTGAGCGCACAAAAGTCGGGCTAAACCGGGTTCGACGGGAAGGCAAGCACATTGGCCGCAAAAAAGGCCAAAAATCAACGATTTACAAGCTTTCTCAAAGCAGCGATTACATAAAAAAAGAAATTCTCCAGGGACGCACAAAAACTTCTCTTGCACGGGAACTTGGAGTTTCCTGGAAAACGCTCGACCGGCATTTGTGCAGAATTATGTTTAAAAATTAGAATTTAGCCAGATTTTTTGTTTTGGAGCGAATTTCTTTTTCAAACCGTCCGCTCCACAGTTCCGCTTTCGCTTCATCCGCCAAGGCGGACGCTTCGCGCTGTTCCGGCACGGGCTAAAATTTGCGGTTCATAAAAGTTTTTTAGTTTTAGCAGGCGGATTTTTTTATCTTTCTTGACAAACCGTGTTTTCGGCTTGAATATAAATTATGGACATTTTGCATTTTAATATAGAAGAAAATGTTGACGGCTGGACTGTTTCTAACGGACAGATTAGTTTTTCTGCAATGAATTTTGGCTGCACGATTACAAATCTTTTTGTTCCAGATAAAAACGGCGCGCAAACCGATGTTCTTTTAGGTTTTGATACTTTTTCTGGGTGGAAAAATGGAACTCAGGCGCACAATGCAATTGTCGGCCGGTTTGCAAACAGAATTGCCGGCGGAAAATTTTTTCTTGATGGAAAAAATTATGTTTTGGACGTAAATAACGGCAAAAACTGTCTGCACGGCGGATTTTTTCGTTACGAAAAGCAAATCTGGCAGGCCGAACCCTTTTTGACGGACGGCAGCGCCGGAATTGTTTTTACAAGATTGAGCCGCGACGGCGAGCAGAAGTTTCCTGGAAATCTCGAGTTAAAAGTTATTTATTCATTAAATTCAAAAAATCAGCTTGTTCTCGAATATTTTGCAAAAACAGACAAGCCGACTCCAATAAATTTAACAAACCATGCATATTTTAATTTGAACGGCTGCAAAGGAGAAAATATCTTAAATCACACTGTCTGTCTGGATTGTCAGCAGATTTTAAAAGTTGACGAAATGATTCCTACGGGAGAATTTTTGGATGTTCAAAAAAAGGAAAATTCTGTGTTCAATTTTTTGGAGCCAAAACTCGTAGGAAAAGATTTAGAAAAATTGCAAAAAATCACGGGAATGCGCGGTTATGACCACTGTTTTGTTACAAAAGCGGACGAAAAAAATGTGGAAAAAGCCGGCTGGTGCAAATCTGAAAAATCTGGCATAAAAATGAACATTTATACAAACCAGCGCGGAATTCAGTTTTATACCGGAAATTATCTTGAAAACTTTACGGGAAAAAACGGAGTTTTGCAAAAGCCTTTTGACGGACTTTGCTTTGAAGCCCAGCGTTTTCCGGACTGCATGAACCATAAAAATTTTCCAGATTGCATTTTGCGCTCTGGCGAAGAATACTATCAAAAGACAATTTATGAATTTTTGACAGAAAAATGTTAAAAGCGCACGGCCTGCTATTTTGTGGCAGGGATTGTAGGGGCGGCGGAGCCGTTCCGGAGCTTTGCGGAGGAATGAAGGCGAAAGCCGGAACCCCGAAAAGCCCGGTTTTTGTGCAGCTTAGCGGAACAAAAAGCCACCCGGATATTGAATTTTTGGTCTGGAGGACAAAATGGAAAATTCACTTACAAAAAAAGAATATTCACCGGAAGAACTTTTGAATGATTTTATGGAAATTTACGGCGGCGAGAAGGGCTCTGTGCGGATTTTTGCTTCTCCGGCTAGAATAAACATTATTGGCGAGCATATCGACTACAACGGCGGCAAGGTTTTTCCTGCATGCATTAACCGTTATTTGTACGTGGCAATCAGAAAACGAAGCGATTCGAAAATTTTTTATAAAGACGTAAAATTTCCGCTCAGTTTTGAGTTTGATATAAATGAAAATTTTGCTTATTCAAAAGAGAACGATTATGCGAATTATTTGAATGGAATTTTGACTCAGTTAAAAGAAAAAGGCTTTGTTTTTGACTGCGGTTTTGAAATTTTAATGGCGTCGAATATTCCTGCTGGCGGCGGAATTTCTTCTTCTTCGGCTTTGGAATGTGGTTTTGCCTTTGCAGTTTGCGAAACTTTTGGTTTTGACGTGAGCAGGACAGAAATTGCAAAAATCGGGCAGATGAGCGAGCACCGTTTTATGAACACAAAGTGCGGTATTATGGATCAGTTCATTATTGCAACCGGAAAAAAGAATTTTGCTGAAATTCTGGATTGCGCAACCCTCGAATATGAATATGTTCCGCTTGAGCTCGGCGGCTGCTGTTTTATTGTAATGAATACGAACAAGGTGCGGAAACTTTCGGATTCAAAATACAACGAACGCCGTGCAGAATGTGAACAGGGCTTAAAAATTTTGCAATCTGCCGGAATTAAAATCAATGCGCTTTGCGAACTTTCGGCAGAAGACTGGAAAAAAAATAAATCGCTCATAAAAGACGAAGTTTTGCAAAAAAGGGCGGAGCATTGTGTTTTTGAAAATCAGCGTGTCTTAAAGGCGGCCGCCGCCTTAAAAAACGGAGATTTAAAGGCTCTCGGCCAGCTTTTGAACGAAAGCCACGAGTCGCTCCGCTCAAAATACGAAGTTACTGGAATTGAACTCGACACTCTTGCAGAAACCGCCTGGAACCAGGACGGCTGTCTGGGCGCAAGAATGACTGGAGCTGGTTTTGGCGGCTGCGCAATTGCCTTGGTTCAAAAACAAAAAATCGATTCTTTTATCGAAAATGTCCAAAAGGCTTATATTCAAAAAATTGGTTATTCGGCAGGATTTTTTGCCTGTGGCTCTGGCGACGGCGTGCACGAATTGCCTCTGATAAGCCGCACATAAACTGTCAAAAGCTGCACGAGCATTACACACCAAATCAGCGGTTCGCACAGAATAACTCCCCATTTTCCGAGCTTTGGAATTATAAGGCAGGTGAATGTAATTTTGCCTGCAAGTTCAATTATGCTTGAAATTAAAGGCAGAATTTTTTGTCCAAAACCTTGCAATGCATTCCGGATTACGATAAGTCCGCCCAAAACAAGGTAAAAAGGCAGAGTAAACAGAATGTATTTTTTTGCGTAATCAAGGAGAATTGGGTTTGCTGAATTTGTAATAAATTTGATTAAATCTTCTATTAAAAACCACGCCGGCAAAAAAAGCAAAAATGTCCAGACTATTGTTATAAAAATCGAAATTCTTACGCCTTTTCGGATTCTCTCAATTTGTCCGGCTCCGCAATTCTGCGAAACAAAGGTCGAAGCGGCAAGTCCAAGCGTAATGATTGGAATGTTTGTGAGAGTAAAAATTTTTCTGGCGCAAAGGTGGCCGGCAATTATCATCTGGTCGAGCGAGTTAATGGCGCTTTGAAGGATTACAGTTCCCGAATGGACGATTGCTCCCATAAATGCCATGGAAAGTCCCTGCCCTATCAGGTCTTTGTAAAGCGAACTGTCGAACGAAAAATGCTTAAAAGACGGAACAAGAATTTTTGCCGCGCAGAAAATGTAGATAAGACAGAGCAATCCCGACACAAACTGCGCAATCACCGTCGCAATTGCAGCTCCTCGGATTGAGCCTGTCGCCTTTATAAACGCAAAATCCAGAATTACATTCAAAACCGAAGAAAAAATCAAAAACAAGAGCGGAACAAAAGAATTTCCGATTGCGCGCAACATTCCTGCAAAAAGATTGTATGCAAACAGAACTCCGCAAAACTGCGTAATCACCGAAATATAAGAATATGCCTCGTTCAGACGGTCGGCCGGCGTTTTTAGCAGAACCATAATTGGTTTTAGACCAAAAGCCGTCAAAACCATAATAAAAACGGCAACAAAAATTGTAATTACAATCGAAGCCGCCGTAATTTTTTTTAATTTTTCACTTTCCCCTGCCCCAAAAGCTTTTGCCGCGACAATGCTCAGACCGTTTCCAAAGCCAATTCCAAAACCGACCAAAAGTTCGTAGAGGGCCGTGCATGCTCCAATGCTGACAAGCGCGCTGTCGTCCAAAAGCCGCCCGATAATAACCGTGTCCGCCGCATTATAAAGCTGCTGAAAAATATACGAAACAAAAAGAGGCAGCGTAAAAAGCACAATTGCCTTAAAAATACTTCCATGCAATAAATCCGGATGCACAAAACGTTTAAGAGAAGATGTTACCATAAAAATATTTTATAACTAATAAAAGAAAAATGAAATTCTGGAGCATATTTTTCGCTCTAACCGTCCGCTCCGCAGTTCCGCTTTCGCTTCATCCGCCGCGGCGGACGCTTCGCGCTGTTTCGGCACGGGCTAGGATTTGCTTTTAAAAAAACAGCGGCTTGTCTTTTTACAGAAAAACCGCCATTTTTTTTAATTAGCCTGAAATTCGAGTTTTATGATTTAATGTCATTATCGGGCTTGACCCGATAATCTATTGCACTTTTTTTTGCAAGATTGCTAACCGAGTTTGCTATGCAAACATCGCGGTGTCGAGCACGGCAATGACACTTAAAGTACTGTTCTTATCAGAACTCGACATTAGGGCTAATTAGGACAAAATTATTCAATTTTTCCGTGCGTAATGAGTTTTCCGCTCTTTCTGTCAAAAAGCATTAAGTCGTTGCCGGTAAAATCGAATTTTTGACTGCTTCCAATTTTGAACGTTACACCGCCAAAAACAACACTTGTCAACAAAAACTCGCCAATGCTGATTTTTATTGTCGATTCCATTCCTGTTGGCAACGCTCCACGAATTTCGCCGTCAAATTTCCCATTTTCGGTCAGTTTTATGAATTCTGGACGGACTGCAAGAACAAAGTCGCCGTTTTGAGCCGGCGAATCTTTTTTTGCGGCAAAGCCTTCTTCTTCGTTCACTTTTGCAATGTGATACTTAAAAACTTCGTCCTTGTTCTGTTTTTCAACATAACCTTTTTGTTTTGACTCGTCTTCGAGTTTTTTTGTTGTTTCAACTTCGTCGGCATCTCTGGTTTTGTACCATTTTTCCAAATTGAATTCCTCGCCGTTTTTTGTTTCCGGCTTAAAAATCAATTTTTTGTCGCCAAAGAGCGTAAGTTCAAGTTTGCCGTCTGTCTGTTCACCTTTTGCGTCGATAAAGTTAATAGAAGGATTTCCTACAAAATCGGCAACAAAAAGATTGTTCGGGTGGTTGTAAACGTCGAGAGGAGCATCGTACTGCTGCAAAACACCGTTGTTTATAAGACAGATTTTTGTTGCAAGCGTCATAGCTTCGAGCTGGTCGTGGGTTACATAGACAAAGGTGCTTCCTGTTTCAATATGCAGCCGCTGAAGTTCGTATCGCATTTCTAGCCGGAGCTTTGCATCGAGGTTTGAAAGCGGTTCGTCCATAAAAAGTACGCTTGGTTCTGGAGCAAGTGTTCTTGCGATTGCTACGCGCTGTTGCTGTCCGCCCGAAAGTTCTGCCGGATAGCGGTCCATAAACATTCCGATTTTTACAACGCGGCTTACACGGCGCACTGCAAGGTCAATTTCTTCAGAAGTGAGTTTGCGCGTTTTTGTGAGTATTTTTCCGTTTTGAACCAGAGCAAAATCGTCATTTAAGGAAATTCCTTTTTGTTTGTAATTTTCTTCAATAGTTTTGATTTTTGCTTCGTATTCTTTGCAGAGAGAATTTGCTTTTTCTGACGGGAATTCTTCGTTCTGGAGTTTCATTGCAAATATTTTTTTTGCAGTAAACATCGAAACCGTAAACGTATCAATGATTTTTAAAAGAACTTTTTCTTCATCAATTTTTCCGTCTTTGCCCTTGCAGCCGTTTATCAGTTCAACAAGTTCGACAGAACCGCGCAAAATCTGTGTAATCTGGTCAGAAGTTTTTGCTTCAAAGTCATAAACTGGCAGTTCTTCGGAAATATTGCTCAAACCGAAGGCAATATTTTTGTAAACCGTCATATTTGGCCAGAGCGCGTAATTTTGGAACAAAAATCCTACTTTTCGCTTGTTTGCAGGAATATTTATTCCTTTTTCGCTGTCAAAGACAACAGTGTCGCCAATTTCGATTTTTCCGCTGGTTGGCGTTTCGAGGCCGGCAATCATTCTTAAAGTTGTTGTTTTTCCGCAGCCAGAAGGTCCGAGGAGAGTAACGAATGAATTGTCGTCAATGACAAGATTCAATTTATCAACACCAAAGAATTTTCCCCAGCGTTTTGTAACATTTGTAAGTTTTATCTGCGGCATATCAGTTACCTCCTACACCTTTGTCAATGCTTGCGCCTGTAAGTTTGTTTACCAAAGCGTTAAAAATTAAAATTGTAATAATAAGAATAAGGTTCATTCCGCTTGAGAATGCGTAAAGTCCCATTTCGTCAAAATAATCCATTGCCGTTGTCATAATCTTGAACTGGTCGCACAAAAGCATAAAGAGCGTCAGTTCGCGCAGACAGGTCATAAACGGAAGCAAAAATCCCGAAAGAATCGAGCTTTTTTGAATTGGAATTATGATTCCAAACATTCGCTTTACCCAGGGAATATTTTGAATTATTGCGGCTTCTTCGATTTCTCCGGAAAGTTGCAGCATTGAATTGAGCGAACTTCGGCTTGCAAAAGGAATGTACTTTACCGTTCCAACAAGAATCAATATAAGGAAGGTTCCGCCAATAGAAAGTGCTTTTCCAAAAATTAAGTAGGCTACACCGACAGAAAGAGAAGGCATAAGATAAGGTAAAAATGCCACAGAATTTACATAGGCGGCGCTCTTGCTTCTGCGGTTTTTGCTTACTGCATAGCCGACCAGGGTTCCGATTGTTCCGGCGCAAAGCGCACAGCAGACGGCTACGAACAATTGTCCACAGAAAGATTTCCAGATTTGAACGTTGTGCAAAATTCCGAGCTGTCCAAAAAGTCCGTATTCGCCCAAGGTATCTGAAGTTGTCCACCATTTTGTCGTAAGCATTTCAAAATCGCCTGTTTTTAAGAAACTGTAGTCGCCTGGATTTGGCAGGAATGTTTCAATGGCGAAAGAAATAATCGGATAAATGCTTGTAAAAAGCGTAACTACGATAAAAATAAACGCAATTAAATATTTTCCGACTTTTCCGAGATTTGCTTTTGAAATTTGGCCGGATTTTCCAGTTACGGTTGTAAAATTCTGACGGCTTGAAGTGCTTCTTTGGTTTAAGAGAAGGATTGCAATTCCAAAAACCATCATTATTACTGCAATAACGCTGGCTTCTCCGGCACGGCCAGAACTTAAACCGACATATTTTGTGGAGAGAGTTTCGAGGCTTAAATAATGCGGAACTGGATAGCTTCCCATCGAGCTTCCAAAAACGAGCAAGATTGTCGAGAGAATTGCAGGTTTTACGAGAGGAATTGTTACATGAAGGAAGATTTTCCATTTTGGAGTATCCAGAATTGTTGCCGCTTCTTCGAGGTTTGCGTCCATATTGCGGAAAATTCCACCGATTAAAATATATGCAAAGGCCGCGTAGTGCAGGCCGAGAACTATGCTTGAAGGAAAAATTCCCTGGCACCACCATAAAGGCATTTTTATTCCAAAAAGCGAAGCCAAAAGTCCGTCTGAACCGCCTGTTATGGCATTGCTGTTAAATGCGTTTCTCCAGACCATGGCAAGCGTCCACTGTGGCATAATGTAAGGGAAAATAAAGATTGCGCTAAGATATTTTTTGAATTTTAAATTTGTCCGGGTGATTAAATATGCAAAAAGACCGCCGTAAAAAATTGCAATAAGGCAGGCAAAAACAGAAAGAAGAACAGTATTTAAAAGTGGTGTCCATAAATTTGCTTTTGCAAGACGGCCAGTAAAAAGATCAATCCAGTTGTAGAAAGTCATTTGACCTTCTTTTAAACCGGTTTTTAAGGAATCGACTGTTCCTGCATGAACTGCCACCGTATCTTGAATCAAATACAGGATTGGAGCAATTGTTGTTACAGAAAGAACAATTCCGCATAAGAGAAGAATTACATTTTGTGGTTTGTAAAAAAATGTTTTTATTTTGTTGAGCTTCAGCTGGGTCTGAAGATTGTTGTTTGCCATAGGAAGCACCTCCAGCTTAAAAAGTTGACTCCATAAAGGTTAGAGAGCCTGTCAAAACGGGTATTTGTATTTTGACAGGCCCTGCTTTCGCTTTGTGACAAAAAGAGGCTAAAACTTATTTGCGGTTTGCACGTGTAATGTCAATCCAATCGCCGAGGTCAACTGAAACTTCGGCACAATATTTTGGATCTTCGATTACGAGCTCACCGCCGTTTTCTGCAGCCCACCATTCAAAGCCTCTGTCGTTTTTAGCAGGGAATTCGTTTCCGCCGGCTGTGCTGTGATGGAATTTTGCTTCGTTTTCTGCTGCAAGAACAGGGTTTGCAGAGTAACCGCCCATGTCTTTTCCCCAGGCTGTAAAACCGTCAAGCTTTGTAACCATGTAAGAAATAAACGCGCAGGCAGTCCATGGATATGGAGAAGAATCCATAACTTCGAGATAGTGACTGTATCCGTAACCACCGATTCCGCTGTAGCCTTCTTCGTAAGCTGCGACAGAAATATTTTTTACAGAAACGTCAGCTGTTTCGGCAACTGAACGGAGCTTAGAATAAACGATGAGCGCAAATTCGCCGGCAGCAGAAGTTTTTACAATGCTGTTGCAGATTGGACCGTCGTCTGTTTCTTCGTTGTAGTTTTGTACCCAAAGTTTAGTGTAAGCAAGACCGTATTTTGCATTTTTTGATTCAAGACCAAAGTTTTCTGCAAGCTTTGCACATTCATCAATTACGGAAGTAAACTGAGCCTGTTTTTCGGCCGGCAGTTTATCAAATGCATTTTTGAGCCAGGTTGCGTATTTGTCGGCAGTGAGCATATAAAGGAAGTTTTTGCCGACAAGTTCAGAATTTACGCCCATGAAAAGACCATGTGTTCCTGGAGCAACAAAATCCCAGCAGTTTGTAAATTTTACTCCGTTCAAATGGTTGTACATAAAAATTTTATTCAAAGTCTGCAAAGGAAGAAGTTCTGGATAGTCTTTTTTTGCAAGTTTGTTTGCTTCTGCCCATTCTTTTGGAATAAATGTGCGGAGAACTCCAGTGTCCATCATCTTGCTTTGAATTTGGTTTCCGTCCTGAATAAGTGTCATAAAATATTCAGGATTTGCGCTTTTGTAGTCAACATTGAGAGTTGTAAAGATTGAATTGTTTTTTGGCTGTGACCATTCAATTTTTCCTGCGTAGCTTGAATCAAGCGACTTGAGATATTTGATGAATGAGGCTCCGGCAGTTTTTCCGCGGCTAGAGTTTCCAATTCCCTTTAATGTGGCATTTTTTGATTCTTCGATTGCCTTTTGGCAAAGTTCATCAAAAGTCATATTTTCTGCCTGAGAAATAATTTCCTGAACGGCAGATTTTTTTGTCTGAGATTTATTGCACGAAGCAAAACCGAACAGCGTAATAGCAGCTGCCGAAAGAATAAATAAAGATTTTTTTATTTGAGAACCTCCGGTAAAAACTCAATGCGAAAAATTAATTTTCGATTTGATTTTTTAGTGACGATGAAGTTTGCAACGCAAACCTTACACGTAAGTGCACTGTCAGAATGACAAAAGTTAATTTAACTTTATTGATATATTTTGAGACTGAATTTGCGAACTGTCAAATTTTCATTTTTGTTGCACTTGAATAGGTAAGCCGAAAAATTATAAAATTGTTATATGACAAAATCTAATTTGATTGGCGAATTTGTAGAGCCAGAAATTATCAGTGCAGTTGAAAAAATAAAAGATGTTGCAGACATTCAGGAAGTGAATTCTCTTGCAGTAACAATTTCCAGACTGTTTAGCGCAGAAAAAGTTTTTGCAGAAATTCTTGCTGGTAATGATGACTCAAAGCTAATTTCTTCATTTAAAAAAAATCTTACGCTTTTGATTCAAAAAACTTGGGTTGAAAAAGACGATGAAACTGTAAAAGAGCAAGTTTTGTATAATTTGGAGCAGTTCTGCGCTTATATCGAAGCCGGAAAATATGCAGATGAATACAGCCGTTTTGGTCATATTTTGTCTGACGTTGTTTACTTGATGTTTGGGCCGACTTCAAAAGAACCAATATTTGAAGAATATTCTTTGCGTATTGATCCTGAGTTTGGAGTTTTTTGGTGGTATATTCAAAATCTTCCGGAAAAAGCAAATTTTTCTGACCAGAAAAGCCGCGCGCTTCTTTTGCTTGGAATGTATTTTCTTGCAAATTACTAAAAATTTTATCGGATGATTGATTTATGGATATTGAAAAAATAACAGCCAGCTTAAAAAACGCTTCATCTAAACTTGCGTTGCAGACTGCGAGTCAAAAAAATGAGGCTTTGCTGAGCGTTTCTAGTTCAATAGAAAAAAATCGAAAAATCATTCTTGAAGCAAATGCTCTTGATGTAAAAAATGCACGCGAACGCGGAATGAGTGAAAGTCTTGTAGAAAGGCTTTCGCTTGATGACAAAAAAATTGATTCAATAATTGACTCGTTTAAATTGATAATAAGCCAGACCGATCCTGTTGGAGAAGAAATTGCCGGCTGGAAAACTCCTGCTGGCATGACGATTCGGCAGGTTCGTGTTCCGCTTGGAGTTGTTGCAATTATATACGAAAGCCGCCCGAATGTAACGGCTGATGCCTTTGCTCTTGCGTACAAAAGCGGAAATTCAATTCTTTTGAGAGGCTCTTCTTCCGCAATAAATTCAAATCTTGCCCTTGAAAAAGCGATAAAACAAGGCTTAAAAAATGCAAAAAATGGAATAGATGAAGCAATTTCGCTCGCTCCGTGCAAGAATCATGAGGAAGTTGAACAGATTTTGACAGCGGTTGGAAAAGTTGATGTTGCTCTTCCTCGTGGCGGCGCAAAGCTCATAAATATGGTTGTTCAGACGGCGAAAATTCCTGTAATTCAAACAGGAGCGGGAATTTGCCATCTTTATGTTGACGAAAGCGCAGATCTTGAAATGGCGTTAAATATTGCCTGGAACGCAAAAACTCAGCGTCCAGGAGCCTGCAACGCAATAGAAACAATTGTCGTAAACGAAAAAATCTTAAATCAGTTTATTCCAAGACTTGTCGAAAAATTTGCCGGTAAAGTTGAATTGAGGCTGGACGAAAAATCGTATAAATCTGTCCAAAATGTACAAAATTCTGCGAAAATTAAAAAAGCCGCAGACGAAGACTTTGGCTTTGAATTTTTAGACTTTATTTGTTCTGTAAAAACTGTTTCCGATTTGGACGAAGCGATTGATTTTATAAATTCCTACAACACAAAACATTCAGAATGTATTGTTACGAACAACCGCCAGAATTCGCGCATTTTTCAGTCAAAAATCGATGCTGCCTGCGTTTATGTAAATGCAAGCACTCGCTTTACTGACGGTGGAGAATTTGGTTTTGGCGCGGAACTGGGAATAAGCACTCAAAAACTGCACGCCCGCGGACCTATGGGAATCAAAGCCCTTACGACGACAAAATATCTGATTGACGGCGACGGGCAAATTCGCTAGAAAGTCCTTGAAAAAATCAAAAAACGCTTAATCGACAGATTTTAACATGACAATTCCGTCAGAAGCGCTTTTCTTTAATGACGGAAAAAAGTCTTTGATAGTGCGGAGTTCTTTAAATCCCAATTTTTCGTAAAGGTGTCTTGCGCCGTGCCATTCTTCGTTTACAAGAAGAATAATTTGTTTTATTTGAGGAAATGCTCCGCAGATTGAATCCAGGCAGCCGGTTAAAAATGGTTCGGCGAGTTTTTTGCCCTGAAAAGCCGGCAAAAGTGCAAATGACGAAAAATATAAAACTGAGCCGTTCGGATCGTGTGTCTTTTCGGCGGAATGTCCGAGCATAAAAATATTGTCTGTTTTAGGAACGCACGGCCAGATTTCGCTCGTAAAATAACCTGCGGTAAGAGGTTTGCCGTTTTCGAGAACTGTTTCTGGAGAATTGTCAGAAAGTATCAGAAATCCTTCAGGAAAGACACGTAGGCGTTCTTCAAATGTTGCTTGTTTTTCTTGAATTGCCGGAATAAACGCCGCATGTTCAATTTTTAAAATGTCAGGAATGTCAAAACTTTTAGCTGGAAAAATCTTCATAGCTGAATTGTACAAGAAAAAAAAAATTGTGCAAACTGACAAAAAACAGCTATTTAATATCAAATTGTGGTACAATGTTCAGGTTCTGTAAAAAATTATTTTCTGTTTTTTTTCGGGATGCGAGATTTGTTTTGAATAAAAAAAAGAGTTTATTTTTGCTTGCGCTTCATTTTTGATTTTTTTTGCAATAGAATGTTGGAATGTTTTTTTACGGATTTAAAAGTTGAAGAACTTCGATTGAGTCGCGGAGCGGCGAAATTCCGAGCATGGCCTCGTTTACGAGCTGGCCGTAACTGTAAAAATGCTTTGCTGGAAGAAATTCTTCGCCAAAAGAAATGTAGGATTTTCCGGCATTGTCGATTCCGTAGCCGAGTTTGTAGCGGATGCCGCGGTAGAGAAGTTCCATTTCTTTTTTGACTTCGATGTTTTTTCTAAAAACTGTTTCTTGCATGGAAAAATTATAACAAAATGAAAAAAAATTTAATATTGCTGAGCTTTGCTTTTATTTTTAGTTTTTGTATGGCGCAGAATTTTAATTCAAATGATTCTGAATTTTCTTTGAATAAAGCGGAAAAAATTGAATTGAACGAAAATTTTGTTTTGGATAGGGAATTTTACGTTTCTAAAATAAGCGATTCTGTTTTTGAAAAAATAAATGGAAAAAGTTTTAAGAAGAACTGCACATTTCCGCGCGAAAATCTGCGGATTCTTCATCTTTTGCACAAGAATTTGTCTGGACAAACTCTCGTAGGCGAATTGATTTGCAACGAAAAAATTGCAGAAATTCTTTTGAAAATTTTTAAGGAACTTTATGTTTCTGATTATCCGATTGAAAAAATCCGCTTGATAGATGAATACGATGCCGACGACGAAAAAAGCATGGCGGATAATAACTCGTCTTGTTTTAATTTTAGGTTTATAAATTTTACAAAAAAAGTTTCAAAACACGGTTCTGGACTTGCGGTTGATATAAATCCGCTCTACAATCCGTGCGTAAAAAACATAAAAGGAAAAATTAGCGTTGAGCCGGCGAATGCTGCTGATTTTGTGGACAGGACTGGGAATTTTTCTTATAAAATTGACCATAATGACCTTGCCTATAAAGTTTTTACAAAAAATGGTTTTGAATGGGGCGGAGACTGGCAGGGCGTAAAAGATTATCAACATTTTGAATGGCCTGGAGAATAAAACGCGTTAAGGATGGAAGCCGCGGAGCGGTTCGGACACGCTTGCGTGGCTGAACGGAAAAATTGCGAAGCAATTTTATAACGCGACAGCCTGCCCGGAATCCTGGTTACAGGGTTCCGGAACGCCCGTTCTTTAAATCATATCGAAAATTTGCTAAACTGTTTATGTTTTATTTTTTGAACGAGGTGTTTTTTTATGAATCACAATATGCAGATTTTACAGGAAGCTGCGGCAAAATACGGGCCTCTTTGCGTTGGTCTGGACACTGATCCTTCTTATATTCCGGTTCCGCTGTTAAATGTTTTTGGTTCTAAGACTGAGGCGGTTCTTGCTTACAATAAAGAAATTATTAAGAGAGTTGCCGCTGAAAAATCTGCATGCTGTTTTAAAATTCAGATTGCTTATTATGAGGCGATGGGGCTTGAAGGTTTAAAAGTTTACGCAGAGACAATCAAGGCTGTGCACGAAGCCGGTTTTATTGCAATCAGTGACATTAAACGCGGTGATATTGCTGACACTGCAAAAGCATATGCGCGCGCTCATTTTTCTGGCGAATTTGAAAGCGACATAATTACTGTAAATCCTTATATGGGTTTTGATACTTTAAAGCCTTTTACTGAATATTGCGCGCCTCATACTGCCGAATCAAAAATTGCAACTGGTTCAAAAGGAATTTTTGTTCTTTTGAGAACTTCAAATCCTGGAATGGTTGATATTGAGCAGCAGGAATTAAAAAATGGCGGCCGTGTTCTTGACCGTACTGGATGCGAATTAAAAAGAATTGCCGCTGAATTTGAAAAAAATTATCCTGGACAGACTTGTTCGCCTGTTGGCGCGGTTGTTGGCTGTACAGAAGAAAGCGATGCTCGTGCGCTTCGCAATGCTTATCCTGAAATTTTCTTTTTGATTCCTGGATATGGCGCTCAGGGCGGGGCTGCAAGAATTGCGGCTGCTTTGCTCGATAAAGCCGGCGGCACTGTAAATTCAAGCCGCGGTATTTTGTGTGCCTGGAAAAAAGCTCCTGAGCTTGCTGATAAAGTTGAAAGCGGAAATCTCTGCTTAAAGGAAATTGCTGATGCTGCTGGAAATGCCTGCGTTGCCGCAAAACTCGACTTGCTCAATGCAAAAAACAATCTTTAAGGTTTTGTAAGCGAGGTTAAAATTTATGCCGGAAATAAAAAATTGTGCTGGAGAAACGTATCCTGTTTTTGCTACAGGTAAGGTAAACGGATGTTCAATTGTGCAGTCTGCCGTCCCATACGGAAGCGTCTGGTATTTGAAAGTGAATGTGGCGGGAATAAACGGCGGAAATGCGATTGTTCCAATTCCCGGTCAGTTTTATATGTTGCGCTCTGTGCGTTCGGGGCTTTTGCTCGGCCGTCCAATTAGCGTTTATAATTCGCGCAAAATTTCTGACAGAAATGTGAGCATTGAATTTTTAATTCTCTTAAAAGGAAGTGGATCTAAAGAGCTTGTTACTCTTGAAAGCGGAGATGGAATTGAACTTCTTGGTCCTCTTGGAAACAATTGGCCGGTTCCTGCAGAAAATTCGAAAGTGTTGTGTGTTGGCGGCGGAGTTGGAGTTGCGCCTGTTGCAGGTTTTGCAATAACCCTTCCTAAAAAATCTTATGATTTTGTTGCCGCATTTAAAAGCGGTTCTTACGGACTTGATTATATTTTTCCGGAAAAACTTACGATTACGACAGATGATGGTTCGGTTGGAATTAAAGGCATGGTAACTGCCGCAATTGACAGCGAAAGCGTAAAAAAATACGATGCGGTTTATGCCTGCGGTCCTACGCCTATGCTTGCGGCTGTTCAAAAAATTTGTGCCGATGCTGGTGTAAAATGCTGGCTTAGCATGGAAAACAGAATGGCATGCGGTGTTGGCGCGTGTCTTGGCTGTACAATTCACACAAAAGAAGGAAATAAGCGCTGTTGCAAAGACGGCCCTGTCTTTGATGCGGAAATTTTGGATTTTTCGAAAATTGATTCGCCTGTAACTTCTCAGAGGATGGCAAGACGCGAACCTCTTTCTAAAAACGAAGAGCCTGATTTGAGCGTAAAAATTGCCGGAGTTGAATTTGCAAATCCTGTTTTTGCTGCGAGCGGAACTTTTGGCTACGGAAGTGAATATTCGACAGTTCTCGATGTTGATTCTCTTGGCGGAATTTGTTCAAAAGGACTTACTTTGGACGGTCAGCCTGGAAATTTCGGAGTTCGCCTTATTGAAACTCCAATGGGACTCATAAATTCTATCGGACTTGAAAATCCTGGAATAAAACACTTTATTGAAAATGAATTGCCGTTAATGCAGAAATTTAGGGCAAAGACAATTGTCAATTTGAGCGGAAAAAGTCCTGAAACCTATGTTGAAGGGGCAAAATTGCTGGATAAAACAGACGCTCCAATGATTGAGTTGAATATCAGTTGTCCGAACGTAAAAGCCGGCGGCATGGCGTTTGGAATGGAACCAAAAGCCGCGGCATCTGTCGTAGAAGCTGTCCGCAAAGCAACAAAAAAGCCGCTTATGGTAAAACTCAGTCCGAATGCGCCTGATTTGATTGGAGTTGCAATGGCCGTAAAAAATGCAGGCGCCGACGCAATCAGCCTTGTAAACACTTTTCAGGCAACGGCAATAAACATTGAGACCGGCCGTCCTTATTTTGAAAATATCCGTGCTGGTTTTTCGGGGCCTGCTGTAAAACCAATTGCCCTTCGCATGGTTTATGATTTATGTCTTGCAATGAATAAACTTCCGGAAAACGAAAGAATTCCTGTAGTTGGACTTGGCGGAATTTCGTGCTGGCAAGATGCAGTTGAATTTATCATGGCAGGAGCTAGCGCTGTAGAAGTTGGAACTGCAACTTTTGGAAATCCGCTTGCAATGACAGAAATCTTAAAAGGAATCAGGAATTTTATGGCAAAAAAAGGTTATAAAACGCTTGATGATTTTAGAGGTTGCGCGCTTTAGTTTTGGCAAGTATTTTTAGAATGCTGGCTGTCCTTGCAAAAACTATACTTTAAAACTAGAATTAAAATGACATTTCTAAATTTTCAATTGTTCTGAAATGTCAAAAATACTTAAAAAAGGCAAAGATGCCGGTTTTGGCGAGCCTGTACTTTATTGAGAGGAAAAAATGGCTTCGATTCGTGAACGCTATGGAGATAAGTTTAAGGAACTTGCAAATTTTTCGCATGCTGCCGCAAAAATTGATACGACAAATGTTTATCAAAAGGCAAATCCTAACACAAAAAAACTGATGGACAAGTTGATTTCGGACAATATGGCAGAAGGAAGCCGTCTTGAAGGTGTAGAAAACTTTAAGGCATTTTTGGCTGCAATTAAGTCTGGAAAAAGCGGACTTATCTTGATGGAACATTATGCAAATACCGACTTGCCTGGTCTTATCTGGCTTCTTGAAAATTCTGACGATCCTGACTGCCGCGAGCTTGGTGGCAAAGTAGTTGCGATTGCAGGAATGAAACTCAACGAAGCAGATCCTATGGTTCGTGCCTTTGCTGAAAGCTTTACACGGGTTGTAATTTATCCGACACGTTCGCTTGATTCAGCTACAAAAACTGCTGCCTCTCAGGAAGAAATCGAAGCAGAAACAAAAAAGGCCCGTGCAATCAATCTTGCCGCAATGCACGCAATGGACAAATGCAAGCGCAACGGAGAAGCGATTCTTGTTTTTCCTTCAGGAACTCGCTATCGCCCTGGAAAACCAGAAACAAAACGCGGCTTAAAAGAAATCGACAGTTATCTGAGAATGTTCGACGTTATGCTTTTGGTTTCTATCGACGGAATGATTTTAAAATTCAATCCAGACAACATGAACGATATGCTCGCCGATGAATGTGCTCCAGCGGTTTGCATTTACAAGGCAAGTCCTCTAATCGAATGCAAGCCTTTCCGTAAAGAATATCTTGCTTCTTTGCCGGAAGACTGTCCGGATCCAAAACAGGCTATGATTGACCACGTTATGGAATATCTGGAAAAACAGCACAACGAAATAAAAAAATAAATATCGGTTAAAAAACGTAGGACTTCCAGACTTTTATAAAGCAATTTTTGCTTTGGAAGTTCTACGTTAATTTTTTTTATTTAGAATTTCGGCACGCTGTAAAAGTCCCATTTTTTTTGCAGGTTTTTCGGTTTTTGCCGGAATTTCAATTTTTTCTGCTGTATCAGCTTCATAAACGGTTTTTGGAGAACTTCCTGCTTTTACGGTTACGGCAGTTGATTTTCCTTTGCAAAGTTCAATAAATTCGCTGATTCTTGAAGAATAGAATTCAATTCCGGATTTCCAAAAATCTATGCTTGTAATATCAAATCCTGCTTTTTTGCACAATTCCTCGCAGTTCATGCTTCCTGTCAAACTTAAAATTTGTCTGTAAGTTTCTGCAAAGCTTTTTCCTTCTTTTAAATATCTTTGATAAAGCGCAACCGCAAAAAGCTGTCCAAACGCATACGGAAAGTTGTAAAAATCAAGGCCAGTCGAATAGTAATGGCTTTTTACCGCCCACATATATTCGTGGCGTTCGGAATTTAAGCCTTTTCCGTAAGATTTTTCCTGGGCTTCGCGCATAATTCTGCAAAAATCCTGAGCGTTTAATTCGCCTTTTGCGCGTTCTTCAAAAACATTTTTTTCAAAATAAAAGCGGCATAAAATATCGACAAGAACTTGGCTTACGTCCTGCAAATCGAGGTCTAAAAGCTGCAGCCGGTCTTTTTCGCCGCATTTTTTGAGCATATCTTGTTTTACGATTGTTTCTGCAAAGGTTGAAGCAGTTTCTGCAAGCGTCATTGGGTAACAGAAAAAATCAACGGACTTTCCTTTTAAGCAGGAAAAATGGTAAGCGTGGCCGATTTCGTGGGCAAGAGTTACAATGTCGCTAAAACTGCCTGTAAAATTTGTCATAATTCTGCTTTGGTGGCCAAGTGCAAAATCTTCATCGTATGCTCCGCCGACTTTTCCGGGGCGGACTTCTGCATCAATCCAGTTATTTTGGAAAACTTTTTTTGCAAAATTTCCCATATCTTCCGAAAAACTGCTGTAGCGTTCGATAACGTAATTTTCGGCTTCTTCAAAAGTCCAGGTTTTCGAAAGCAGGGAATTTGCATTTTTGCTTTGGTCTTGTTCAAAAACTTCCATTGGCGCAAAAAGGTCGTAAAAAGCCAGTCCTTTTTCTGCTTTGCCGTTTATGTATTTTGGCGTGCTTGCCGTAAGATTGTTTTTTCGTAAAAAATCCGCCTTTGCGTTAAAATATTTTCGCCATTCCGGAAGACTTTTTTCAATCGCCTTGATCAAGGCATTTAGCGTTTTTTTGTCCATTCGGCTCGAAAAAAGAGTGCGGTCAACTGGTTTTTTCCATTTTCGCTGCTTGTTGAGGGTTAAAGTTTCGCCTTTTAAATTGTTCAGACAGGCAGCCAAAGCGATTTCGTTTTGTTTTAAGAGCGAAAGTTCTTTTTCGTAGGAAGATTTTCTTAATTTTGAATCTGCCGAATAAGCATCGTTTCTAAGCTCGTTAAAGGTTTTTCCGTCTGTGTCTTTTAGATTTGAAATTATTTGCTCGTGCAGCCTGTCCCATGCATCTCCTCCGGTGCGTTGCAAGGAGCCGGCCAAATTTTCCTCTTTTGCGGACATTTTATGCTTTGATTCTGCAATTTCTTCTTCGATTAAAAAACGCTGTCCGCAATATTCTGGAAACCGTTCAAAAAATTCATCGAGTTTTTTAGAATTTTTTACGAGAATTGTCTTAAAATCAATATCGATTTTTTTTAGGCGTAGAGCGAGCTCATCAATTAAAGAAATATTGTTTAAAAAAACGGTGTTTGTTGTGTCAACTGAATAAATTATGTAAGCATAGGCTCCAAGGCTTTGAGAGAGTTCGAGAACTTCTTTTTTTGCGTCAAGAAAGCCCTTTAGCCAAAAGCAAAAATTAAACCGGCTGGAAGTTTTTATAAGATTTTCGAGTTTTTCCATGCCGGTTTTGTAATTATCAAGAGCCGATTTATATTCGGGACTTTCGATAGAAGAAAAAATTGAATCTAAATTCCATCTAGGCGCGTTTAATTTATTCATAGAATGAGTTTAACACAAATTCATTCTATTTTAAAAGATTTAAAAGAAAATCAAGCCCGCAATTCCAAGAGGAATCAAATAAGCTGCAAACCATTCAAGCTTGCCTTTTTTTATCAATTTCATTAAAAAAGCGAGAGAAATGTAACCTGCCGCAAAAGCCGAAACAAATCCAAATATAACGGGCAAAAGTCCTACAGAAGAGCCAAGTTCACCTAAATCCTTTGCTTCGAGCACAAATGCTCCTAAAATTGCAGGAATGCTTACGATAAAAGAAAATTCTCCTGCGCTTTGCCGGTCAATTCCTGCAAGCTGTGCTCCGGCAATTGTTGAACCTGAACGGCTGATTCCCGGCAAAGTTCCAATCCCCTGCATCAAACCGATAAAAAGCGACTGAAAAACGCCGATTCCCTTTTTTTCGCTGCTCAAAATTTCGGCGCTGCGGTTTTTTTTCTGCCAGAAACTGCTAAAAATCAAGAGTGCCGCTGTAACAAGAAATCCTGCGCAGGTAAATTTAATTGGCATTTCTGGAATCAGTTTTGAACTTAAAATGCCCAAAATTCCTGTTATAAAAGTTGTGCAGATAATTGCAACAATTGTTTTTCGGCCGAGAATGTCGTTTCCAGAAAGCAAATCTTCCGGATCGTTGTCAGAATTTAGCGGCCGGCGCGCAATCCAGCGTCCAAAGCAGCATAAAAGTTTCCAGATTTTTGCACGGAAAAAAATAACAACGGCAAGCAAGGTCGCAAGGTGAAGAATTACATCGTACAAAAGAGGCACATCGTCCAGCTTAAAAAGAAATTGAGCTACGGCAAGGTGTCCGCTCGACGAAATAGGCAAAAATTCAGCAATTCCCTGTAAAATTCCAAGCAAAATCGACTGTAAAACTGACATTTTTTAGATCTCCAGATTTTTTGTTTTGGCAACTCTAAAAGAAAAAATTTCAGAGGCGTTTTTATTTTATAGAAAAAAAAGTTTTTTGTTTAGGTAATTTTAATTTTTATTTTAATCCGGGCGGCTTTTTACTCCGCTTTGCTGCGTAAAAACCGGGCTATTCGCCATTATCATTCTAAAAAAAATCGGGTAAATTCCCCGTTTTTTTAGAACGCCTTCGGCGTGGCTGCTATCCCTGCCGCAGACATTATAAAATTTACAAACATTTGTGGCCAAATTTGTGCAGGAGTGTTTTCTGCAAGCGCAAGTCCGTGTTCACCTTCCTTAAAAAGGTGATACTCAAATTCAATTCCGGCATCTTTCAGGCTTTTTGCAAAAACCAATGTGTTTTCTGCCGGAACTGCCTTGTCTGTGCGCGTGTGCCAGACAAAAGTTTTAGGAAAATCTTTGGAAATGTGTTTTTCGAGAGAAACGGCATCGCGGATCAGTTCTTCAGAATTTTTGTTTTCCGGATTTTGAGTGAATGTCTTTTTGCAAAGTTCAATGCGTTCATCTTCCGTTAAATTTTCGGTTAGACGCTGTATTGAGCCTTCGTGGCAAATTTTTTTGTCGGCAGAAATTACCGGATAGCAAAGGCATAGCGCGTCTGGCCGCGTCTGCTCTGGCAGCAAAGTTTTACCGTCGAGAGTAAGATTTTGCAAAAGGGGAGTATTCCAAAAGCAGCCAAGGCTTGCGCAAAGGTGTCCGCCCGCGCTGAATCCGCAGAGATAAATTTTTTGAGGATCGATATTCCATTCATCGGAATTTTTCTTAATAAAGGCAACAGCTCTTGCCAGGTCAAAAAGCGCTTCAGGAAATTTGAACGGTGCAAGCGTGTAGTAAAGCACTGCTGACGAAAATCCCAAAGAATTCCAAAAAAGAGCAATGGTTTCCTGTTCTTTTTTTCCAAAATGATTGTATCCGCCGCCAGGGACAACTAGAATAAAAGGATTTTTTTTCTGATTTTTTAAAATATAAGGAGCGACACAGGCTTTTGAAGGCGGACATAATTCAATTTTTTCATGATTCATAATAATATTATAAAAGGCGGTTTAAAAAGAAAAAAGGGCTACTGAAGGAGGAAAAAAGTAGCCCTTTGTAAATTGTTTTTTGTTATATTTCTTGCTGCTGATAATAAAATATAACTTTGCAGGATTTTATGCAATTGAGTTTTAAGAAAAATTGCTGAAAAATCGCTAAAATAACGCATTTTTTATGAAAAAGGTTGAAAACTTTACGGTTTTATTGAAAAATATCTGAAAGTTTTGCAGTTTTTACGGTAATTTGAAATTTATGGAGGCTAAAATGGAAAAAATTGGAATTATTGGTGCAATGCAAATTGAAATTGACTGGCTAAAAAATTTAATGTCAAAAGAAGGTTCGCCAAAAACTGTTTGTGCCGGCGGTCTTGATTTTGAAACTGGAAAAATTCATGGAAAAGAAGTTGTTGTCGTTCGTTCCGGAGTTGGAAAAGTAAACGCCGCATTGTGCGCTCAGAGGCTTGTTCTTCAATTCAACTGCACAAACGTAATCAATACGGGAATTGCCGGAGCTATGTCGGAAGGCCTTGGAGTTTTGGATTTTGTAGTTTCGAGCGATGCTGTTTATCACGATATGGATGCGACAGGATTTGGTTACAAAATAGGTCAAATTCCGCAAATGCCTGTTTATTCGTTCGAGGCAGACAAAAAAATGATTCTTGCTGCAAAAAAAGCATTTGAAAATTGCGAAGAATTAAAAGGCCATAAAATGATTGAAGGAAGAATTGCCACAGGCGACCAGTTTATTTCTGAAAAAGCTCTCAAGGCAAAAATTGCGGAAAATGTTTCTCCTGCGTGTGTTGAAATGGAAGGTTGTGCAATTGCTCAGGCTTGCTGGCTCAATAAAACGCCTTTTGTAATTATCCGGTGCATGAGCGATATGGCGGACGATTTAAGTTCAAATGGCTATGAATTTAATGAAGGAGTTGCCGCTCAATTGAGTGCTCAGGTAGTTGAAAAACTTATTGAAGCAATATAAAATCTCGCTATTAAAGAATTTTTTTCCTTAATAAAGGCGCATTTTTAAATGGAATTAAAAAAATACAATGTAGACAGTTTTAATTTGGACCACAGAAAAGTGGTTGCCCCTTATGTCCGCGTCGCTGCAAAAAAACAGGGTGAAAAAGGCGACGTTGTGACAAAATTTGATGTGCGTGTTTGTCAGCCAAACAAAGAATTTATGAATACAGGCGCCTTGCATACAATGGAACATATCATTGCTGAATACTTGCGAGATGAAATTCCTGGTGTAATTGATTTTTCACCGATGGGCTGCCGCACAGGTTTTTATCTTACTGTCTGGGGCGATGTGGATGAAGAATACATTGCAAGCCATTTAATTCCTGTTTTTAAAAAAGTTATTGACTGGACTGGCGAAATTCCAGCTGCCAACGAAATTCAATGCGGAAACTACCGCGACATGGATTTGGAAGGCGCAAAAAAATTCGCAAAAAATTGGATTGAGGGAATCAGCAAAAAAGGTTGGACTGCTTTTCCTGACGGGCTGTAAAATTTTTCCGCTGGGGGTCTACTTAAGTGAATTTTTATCTAAAACTTAAAGAGACTATTTTTTCTGTAGCGCCAATTATGCTTTTGGTGCTTTTATTAGGTGTAACAATTGCACCTTTGGGTGGTCAGCTTTTGCTTCAGTTTATGCTGGGCGGAGTTATGGTCATTATTGGACTCGCCATTTTTCTTTTGGGCGTTGATATTGGGATTATTCCCGTCGGCGAGCGTAGTGGAGCAGCCCTTACTTCAAAACGGAATTTACCGCTTCTTTTAATTGCCGCATTTTTTATCGGTTTTATTGTAACGATTGCAGAGCCTGATATTCAGGTTTTGGCAGATCAAGTTCGTAAAATTGAATCTTCTGTTTCAAAATGGGGACTGATTATTGCAATTGCAGCAGGTGTTGGTCTTTTTGTTGCATTGGGAATTCTGCGCGTAATTCTTTCAATTCCTCTCAGATTGATTTTGATAATTTCTTATATAGCAGTTTTTGCTCTTGCAAGTTTTGCGCCTCAGGCTTTGCAGGGAGTTGCTTTTGACTCTGGCGGCGCAACAACTGGCCCCATGACAGTTCCGTTTATTTTGGCGCTTGGCGTCGGAGTTGCTGCTGTCCGTAGAAAAACTCTTCAAAATTCTGAAAAAAATTCCATGGACAACGACGGAAGCTTTGGTCTTACGGGAATTGCATCTGTCGGTCCAGTTTTGGCGGTTATTATTTTTGCAATTGCAATTTCTAAAATAAATGGAGTAATTGGAGTTTCTGAAAGCGTTGATTCTGGTTCTGAAGAAGAAATTGCTGTCGGACTTTCTGTTGTTTTTGCGCATATTCCGGCAATTGCAAAAGAAGTTGTTTCTGCGCTGGCTCCTTTGGTTGCAATGGCCGTATTTTTTCAGATTACGCTTATAAAAATGCCGCCGATGCAAGTTGTCCGCATGATTCGCGGTTTTGTTCTGAGTTTTATTGGTCTGGTGATTTTTTTAGGCGGTGCCCAGGGCGGTTTTATGCCTGTCGGTCAGGAACTTGGTGTTTTGCTTGGAAAACTTGCTGCAAATTCGGGCGATGTTTTGATTTCAAGCACAAGCAACGGAATAACTAAAACTCTCTTTGTAATTCCTAAGATTGTCGGTCCAATTGCCGTTATTTTGATCGGCTGTATTTTTGGAGCAGTTGTTGTTTGCGCTGAGCCTGCGGTTTGGGTTTTGACAGATCAGGTTGAAGAAATTTCTGGCGGAATGATTAGAAGAAAAGTAATTCTCGCTGCGTTGAGCGCCGGAGTCGCAATTTCAATCGGAATTTCAATGGCGAGAGTTTTGTATGGTTTTAGTCTTTGGTTTATTCTTCTTCCTGGCTATGTGATTGCGCTTGCGCTTTCTTTCTGGTGTCCAAAACTTTTTACAGGAATTGCTTTTGATTCTGGTGGAGTTGCAAGCGGACCTATGACAAGCACATTTATTCTTTCTCTTACGATTGGTGTAGGCCATGCAGTAAATGCAGGTTCTGCGGGCGAAGCATTTGGTGTGATTGCTCTTGTTGCGATGACTCCGCTTATTGCAATTCAAATTCTTGGAATTGTATTTAAGGTAAAAACAAATTCCCACAAAAAAATGGAACAAACTGAACTTCTGGAGGAAAAAGCATGAATTCATTTAAATTATTTTTCAGCGTAGTTCCTCACGGAAAAGGAGAAAAACTTACTCGCGCTGCAATGGAAAGCGGTTGCCGTGGCGGAACTGTTTTGATGGGGCGCGGGCTTGCAAAAACGAATCTTGCGGCAATTCTCGGCCTTGGCGAAAATTCAAAAGACGTAATAATGATGGTTGTTGAAAAATCGGCCTGCGAGTCTGTAAAAAATGCGATTCAAACAGCAACTTCAAAAGAAAAAAGACATTTTGGCGAACTTTTTAGTGTTGGAGTTGATTCGCTTTTAAAAGGCGGAAATATCATTGAAAATTCAGATGCCGCTAATAAAAACATGGAGGAAGACATTATGAGCACACAAAATGAAATGATTACAGTAATTGTAAATAAAGGTTATGCCGACGATGTAATGGCTGCCGCCAGACAGGCAGGTGCAGGCGGTGGAACAGTAATAAATGCGCGTGGAACTGCAAAAGAAACAGACGAGCGGTTTTTTGGAATGCACATTGTTTCTGAAAAGGAAATGCTTGTGATGGTTGTTCCGAGCGACAAAAAACAGCCGGTAATTTCTGCAATCCGTGAGCTAAAATGTTTGAAAGATCCGGGAATGGGAATTGCATATTCCGGGAAAGTAGAAGATTTTGCACTTTTAGGAAAAGCGAAATAAAATTAGCATTGATGAAGAATCTTTATAGACAGGTAAAGACGCTCATATTAAGGAACCAGGTTTCTGACTTCGAGTACGATTGTGTTAAGACTGAGACTTGTCAGACAAACCTTTTGATGCTTGAAGTTTGTTCCCTTGTTGGTTGCGTTCTTTTTTTTGTTTTAGGAATTATCGGACTTTTTTTTGATTCGTATCCAGACTTAAGGACAATTGGCTATTTTGCGGTTTTTGTCGTAATGCTGTTTATTTTTATTTCATCAATAAAGATTTCGCAGGAAAAATTGAAGCTTGCAGTGCCGCTTCTTTATGTTTTTATATGGACTTTAAGCATTTTTACTGGATTTCGAGGAATTTACGGAAATACTGGTAATTATTCAGTTATGTTCGTCGTTTTGGAATTTGCAATTCCTGTTATTTTTATTGATAGAGTTTCAAGAATGTTTAGAAACACTGGCTTGCTTGTGCTTTTAAACACGATTTGTACGATTTTTTTTAAAGACGTAAAAATTGCCCGAATTGACATTTTTTACATGTGGCTTTTTTACGGATTGAGTTTTATTCCGTGTTTTTATCTGACAAAAATCCGTGTCCGTGAATTTTTTTTAAGGCAAATTATTGAAAATCAACGCGATACTGATGAATTGACCGGACTTTTAAACAAGGCGGCATTTATTCGTTCTGCAAAAAAATATCTGAATTCAACAAATACCGGAATTTTGATAATGCTTGATTTGGATTATTTTAAGCAGATAAACGACACTTATGGACATTTTGTTGGCGACAAAGTTCTAAAAAAAGTTGCAGGCTGCATTCAAAAAGTGTTCCGATCTTCCGATTTAATGGGACGTTTTGGGGGCGATGAATTCTTGATTTTTATGATTGGCGCAAATCAAAAAAATATTGCAAGAATGCGTTGCGAACAGCTTTTGGAATTGCTGAATAAGACGCCTATTTTGACGGACGAGCCTGAAAATTCTGGATTTATACGTTCGAGCATAGGTTTTGCTGTTTTTGAAGAGACAGATTTTGATACACTCTTTAAAAATGCGGACACCGCCTTGTACAAAGCCAAAAATTCTGGAAAAAACAAAGTCTGCTGTTTTGAAAATAATTAAAACTTGTAAGAAAATGAGCACAAAAGAAAAAATCATTTCAATTTTAAATTCGGATTCGTTAAAAAACGATTTTATTTCTGGCGAAGAGCTTGCATCTTGCTGTCAGGTAAGCCGTGCGGCTGTTCACAAGGCAATTTCCGCTTTGCGTGAACAGGGATTTTTAATCGAAGCTGTTACAAATAAAGGTTACAAACTGGAAGGTGTTCCAGACAAGATTGATTCAGATTTTATCGAAAAAGAAATTTTAAAATGTGGCGAAAAATGCGAAGTTCTTGCTTTTGACGAAATTGATTCGACAAATTTGGAGGCAAAAAGACAAACTGCCGACAAAGAACTTAACCGCGTGCTTTTTGTTGCCGGAAGACAGACGGCAGGACGCGGAAGAATGGGCCGGACTTTTGTTTCGCCCGCAAATTCTGGAATTTATTTTTCGCTTGTTTATAAACCTGTTGCAGGCATAAAAAATCCTGCTTTTTTGACGGCGGCTGCGGCAGTTGCTGTAAGCAGAGCAATAAAATCTCTTTATGGAGAAGATTGCAAAATAAAGTGGGTGAATGACGTTTTCTTGAATGGCAAAAAAATCTGCGGAATTTTAACTGAAGGCGTTACGAATTTTGAAACCGGCACAATCGATGTTGCCATTGTCGGAATCGGAATAAATGTGAGGAACGGCGGTTTTGATGGAGAGCTTTCAAAAGTTGCAGGCAGCGTTGAAGAGATTATTGCCGGAGAAGGTAAAATCGTTCCAAAAGTAAGCCGAAATCAGATTGTTTCGGAAGTGGTTTCTAATCTTTTAAAAATTTATGATTTTTATTTTGCAGACGACAAGCAGGAAATCAAAAAAACTATGGACGAATACAGAAAACGTTCTCTTTTGACCGGGCTTGAAGTTTATGTTAATCCAATTGCGGGGCTTGAAGGAAAAATCTACAAAGCTAAAGTTCTTGATGTAACGGACGAAGCGGAGCTTTTGGTTTTGACGGAAGATGGAATTCAAAAAAAATTGTATTCTGGAGAAGTGAGTCTAAAAAGTTCAAATTTTGCTAATCAAAACTGAAAATTTATTTTAATGGTTCTTGATATTTTTATAATGCTTTTTAAATAACTTGTGATATAATTAAAAGATATTTGGAGTATTTTTTAGAATGAGTGACCAAGAACTTGACCCGACGATTGCAGCTCTCCTTGCAGAAACCCAGGAATCCTCCGGCCCAACTTTGAGCAATGTTTCAAACAAATTGACAGAAACAGTGCCTTTTAGTGCGGCGAGTTTTAATGCAAACGAGGAAGCGCCTGCCGAAAAGCAAAAACAAGCCAATAAAGTTGATTTAAGCGTTACAAAATTCAGTCCGATTGAAAAATTCTTTGAAGATAAGCCAAAGCCTTATTTTGACGATCCTGCATACTACAAGACTTGTCTTACAGGCGAAGGCCAGCCGGCTCAAAGAGTTCATCAGGTACTTTCAAAATACTTAACATGCACAGATCCAAAAGACAGAACAGTTTACCGACAGCAAATGGTAATGGCTTATTGGGAACTTATTCATAATATGGCGCCAAAAATGGCAGATTTAACCTTGCCAAAAGTAAAAAGAATGATGATGCGTTTTGGCGTTGTTTTGCCGTCTCTTTTTACTCCAGAACAAAAAGAGCTCTTTTCTAAAGTGATTTTAGACAATACGACTGGCGAGCCTGTTTACTACATGGACGAATGGTTTAAAGAAATTGCAAGCGGACGGCTTACACTTTCTGCAACTGATGAGGTTCGTGTAAAAAAATCAGCTAATGACGGTGGTTCTGCAGAACAGCAGCATCTTATGCAGTTAAAAAGCAAGAACGACGGAAAATTGCAGAGTTCAGAAAGTTTTGTGAATGCAAAAGAAAGCGAACGCCAGATGATGGAAAATGAGCTTTTAAATCGCATCCACGCTCTTTGTGAACATTCGACTATGATTGGACTTGAGCCGCACCGTATGCCGTATACTGACATGCAAAAAAAGCTTTTTGCAGAAATACAGGAAAGGCTTCGCGCTTTGCAAAAAAACGACAAGGAGCTTGCAGGTTATTTAAAAGAACTTGAAGAAGCAAAGTCTGTAAGCGGCTCTCTTGAAGCAAAAATTGCGAACGGTCCTGTGAATGTTGAGGTAAACAAAGGCGATATTGATACTGAATTTAATACTGTCCGTCAGATGGCAAAAATGACAGTCGGCCGTCAGGGAAATCAGTTTCCGGTTTTTACGAGGGAATTTTATCACAGTACGCCACAGGGAACAGGTTTTAGAGAAAATGTTTTAAACGTAATGTCTTGGATTGAGGAAATGGATCCGGGAGCATTTTGCCGAATTCACAAGAACGCTGCGCATAGAATTGTTCCTTATGTTTTGCTTGTTCCGACTTATGGTGATTTTGGATTTTGCTGGGAACCTTTTGACCGTTACAATAGAATTACGAGCCGTGGGCGAATTGTAATTCCAATGTATCCAAGAGATTTAAAAATCAGCGTTTTGATGGCAGTTGCCGATTTGCGTTGGCAGGTTGCAAAGGAAAAAGCATCTTATTATTGGATGGAAGAAGGACTTACCGGACAATATTATCAATATATTGAGAATCAGAAATTAAAAGGTGATTTAAAGACATATTTTATTTCGGATTATGTGCTTTGGCTTACGAAAGAAGTAAATGGCGTGCAGAGAATGGACAAAGAACTGCGTGCGATTTTCTGGCGTTTTGTGCCGTTTAATCAGCAGAAAAAAGAGGAGCTGAAAAAACGGTCGGTTGTATATCAGGAACTTTACCAAAGGGATATTAACCGCAGCATGAGCGATGGATATTGATTTGTGGAATGCGGCAGGGGCTGGAGTGGACGCATAGCGTGTGCGTAGCACCGGAGGCGCGTTAGACGCCGTAGCCACGCAAGACCCGACGGCAACAAGTTGCCGGGCCGCCCATATAAGAATTTAAAAATATTTTTTTGGAATGTACGTTCTTATAAGCGGGATGTGCTTTTTTTACTTGTTGCAACTGTATCAGTTTTAAGGAGCTTTATGAAGACAAAGGATTTAGAAACTTTTGTTTTTAACGGGAAGAATTACAGCCTGCTTTCCCGGACTTTTCAGGATGCATTTTTTTCTCTTGGACTTTTGACGTTCAGATATTATCCTGAAGAAAAAACAATGATTATTTCTGACAAGTTTGCTGAAACTTACCAAGTAGCAAAAGTTTATCCAAATATGCCATATAGTTTTGCTGGCGCTGTTATTGCGGAAGAAGAGCGCCAAAGTTTTTATGAACTTATAGAAAAACTTGAAAAAGGTGAAAAAAAAGTTTCTAACACTTTTGAATCTGTTAGCGGCGATTGTTTTAGAGTTACGATTGTTCCGTGCGAATGGAATAATGAAAGAAAACCGATTGTTGCACTTGGCTTTGTAGAAAATATTGAAAAACAAAACCGTTCTGAAAAACTTTTTATGGCGCTTGCCAAAGATTACGGCAGTATTTATTACATTGATGTTGAAAAAGGAGTTTTGTTTCCTTACAGAATAAGCGATGATATTAAGCGGGAATATGGAGAAGCAATTCGCGAGAATTCAAATTATGAGCATTTGATAAATTGTTATATCGACAAAACTGTTATTGATGCTGAAAAAGATGAAATGCGGAAAATTTGCTCATATAAATTTATCGAAGAATGTTTTAAAGAAAAGGACATAATTCTTCATGATTATCGCGGAATTCGTGATGGAAAGACCATTTATTGCCGGTTAAAAATTGCGAAATTGCAAAATTCGGAAAAATTTTCTGATTTTATGATTGCTTTTTCTGACACGACAAAGGCAAAAATTTTTGAAGTTGAGCGTCTTGCGTATGTTGACCCGGTTACCGAAGGCAATAATTATAATTATTTTAAAAAGCAGCTGAGCGAAACTAACAAGCCCGGATATTTTGTTTCGATGGATATTCATCAATTCAAGATTGTAAACCAAATTTGCGGAGTAAAAGTTGGCGACAGGGTTTTGAAGGAAATTTGGAATACAATCGTTGAAAATTTAAAAGAACAGGATTTTGCAGCCCGCGTAAATGCCGACCATTTTGTCGTTTTTGCTCCGACTTCTCCTCGCGAGGAAATTGAATCAAAAGTTGGAAAAGTTACGTCTGACCTTTCTGAGCTTTCGAAAAAAATGCGATGGCCACGATTGCATCCGTATTTTGGAATTGCAAAGTGGGTTCCTGGACAAAATATTGAAGAAGTTTACAGTTACACAACTTTTGCAAAGCACAGTGTAAAAGACGAAAAAAATGTAAATTTTCAGTTTTATTCGGTTGAAGAGAGCGACAAAGTTATCGAACAGAAAAAAATGGAAGATAATTTTTATGATGCGATTTCCGGAAATTGTTTTGAAATATGGTATCAGCCAAAGGTAAGTCCGGTTTGTGGAAGAATTGTTGGCGCTGAAGCTCTTGTTCGCTGGCGACGAGAAGATGGAATGTTAGTTCCGCCAGGAATGTTTATTCCTGTTTTTGAAAGGGACGGTCTTATCCGCATTTTGGATGAATATATTTTTGACAGGGTTTGTCATTTTATAAAAGCAAGAACTAAGAAAAACTTGCCTGTTTTGCCGGTTTCTGTAAATCTTTCGCGGGCAAGTATTTGTTATGAGGGAATTGTTGAGCAGTACGACAAAATAGTTCAGGATGTAGGAATAAATCCAAAATATGTGCCGATTGAGATTACGGAAACTGCCGCAGTTAGCAATTCGGATATAAAAGAAATTTCAAATGAATTTTGCCGTCGCGGTTTTGTTTTGTGCATGGATGATTTTGGAACTGGATATTCTTCAATATCGCTTTTAAATTCTCTGCCTTTTGCAAATATAAAGCTTGATAAAAGTTTGATTGACACAATTGGCGAAGAGAAAGGCTTAAAATCAATAAAGCACATAATCGCGCTGTCAAAAGATTTGGGGATGACGATTACTGCCGAAGGCGTTGAGCACGAGTCTCAAAAAAATTCGCTTATGGATTTAAAATGCGATAATATTCAGGGATTTTTTTACAGTCCGCCGGTGCCGGAAAAAGAATTTGTAAACCTTCTGTAAAATAATGTTTTTAGGGTTTGTCAATGCCGGTTTTGCCAGTAAATATGTTTGTGTAATTTTTTGCAAAGTGATAAAGTGAATTGATTCATTTTATTGAACCGAAAATAATTTTTTATACGAGGAAAAATCATGGACTTTGTAAAAGATTTACGTGCAAAGGCAAAGGCTGCCGGAAAAACAATCGTTCTCTGCGAAGGTGAAGACAAACGTGTTGTTGAAGCTGCTTCAGTAATTGTAAAAGAAGGAATCGCAAAAATCATTCTTCTCGGAAATGCAGACGAAATTGCAAAATTTGGTTTTGATATGTCTGGTGTAAAAATCGTAGACCCAAAAACTGATTCAAATGCTGATAAATATGCAGAAGTTCTTTACAAGGCACGCGAAGGAAAAATCAATAAAAAGACTGGTCTTCCTGAATATGCGGATGTTGCCGCTGCAAAAGCTGCCGCTCTTAAAGATTACACAATGTACGGTGCTTTGATTTTGAAAGCAGGAGATGCTGACGGTTTTGTTTCTGGCGCATGCCATTCAACAGCAAATACTTTGCGTCCAGGACTTCAGGTTATCAAAACAGCTCCTGGAATTAAAACAGTTTCTTCTTGCTTTATCATGGTTGCTCCAGAAGGTTCAAATAAATATCTTCCAAGCGGAATTTCTGTATTTGGCGATTGCGCTATCAATATTGAACCGTCTGCTGAAGAATTGGCTGACATTGCCGTTGCAACAGCAGAAACTGCTAAAAAAATCGCAGGAATCGAACCAAAAGTTGCAATGCTTTCGTTCTCTACAAAAGGTTCAGGAAGCGATTCAAAGGGCTTGAACACAGTTGGAAAAGTTGTAGAAGCTACAAACCTTGCAAAAGCAAAAGCTCCGGAACTTGCTCTCGACGGCGAATTCCAGTTTGACGCTGCGATTGCTCCGGAAGTTGGCGAACTTAAGGCTCCAGGAAGCGCAGTTGCAGGACACGCAAACACTTTTATCTTCCCAAACATCAACGCAGGAAACATTGGCTACAAAATCGCTGCTCGCATGGGCGGCTGGAAAGCAATTGGACCTGTCTGCCAGGGATTTGCAAAGCCTCTCAACGACTTGAGCCGCGGATGCAATGTTGACGAGATTGTTGACACAGTTGCAGTAACTGCTTTGCAGGCATAATAAAAGTCAAAAGCTCATCTCTGATTTTTTGAACGGACTGTCTAAAAAATAGTTTTTTGGGCAGTCCATTTTTTTTGTGTTTGTGGTAGACTTGCTGAGAATAAAAAGTAACTTTTTATTAAAAAAATTGTTTTTTTTGTAAAAGTTGCGTCTAAAAAGGAAAATTATGTCTTGCTTAAAAAAAATAACTGAAAAAGTGGCTCTTTTTACAGTTTTGCCGTTGTTGTTAGTTGGTTGTGCTTCTACGAAATATTCTTTGACAGAAAATGCTTCTCCGATTGCGATTCTTGGAGTTTGCGGAAATACTCACGTTCCTTATTATTCTTCTGAAGTTCGTGATGATGAATATGGCGAAGAAGACGGGCTTTTATCGAATGCTATAAATAGTTTTTTTGGGAAAAATAATCCTGAAATTCAAACCGCCGCTGACCGTGTTGATTATGCAGAAGATGCTTTCAGACGGATTTTGCCAGAAGTTGCCGGTGTTGAGGTTGTCCCAAAAGAAGTCGTAATGAATTCTCCGACTTATGCTGACATTGGAAAAAACAGCTTGCTTTCGTACATAGATGTAAAAATTCGTGGCGAGGGCTACAAATTTATGGACGATATTGGTTCAAAAAAAGCGAGGTTGATTTCGAGGGAAACTGGCGCAAAAAGCCTTGTTTTTCTGTCTTTTACGTTTAAAAAATATATAAAGGATGATGGAGATAATCTTAACGCAAATCTTGGCGCAATGGGAATTATGAATGTTCTTATGTACAATGAGGATGGAAAAAAAGTGCTTGAAGATGAATTTACTGTAATTTCGCCGGAATCTGTTGAAATGCGGATGACAAAATATGACAAAGATGAAATGGTTGAACTGTTTCCGTCTGTAATTGACCAACTTATAAATAAATTTATAGTAAAATATCTGTAAAACAAAAATTAAAAGAGTGTAAGATAAAAACAGCCGAAAATGGCGTCTGATTTTATCTTTACAAGTTTGCGTTGCAGACTTCGGAACAGCTTAAAAAGTCAGTCCTAAAACTGAAGTTTTACCCTTGACTTTTTATTAAAGAGAAAAAGAATGAAAAAAAAATTAGGTTTAAAAAGAATTGGTTTTTTGATGGGATGTTTGGTTTTTGCAGCGGCATTTTCTGGTTGTGCTTCTGCTAAAATTGAAAAACAAAGCATTTCTCCGCTTGCAATAATCACTGTGGCAGGAAACAGTTCTTTGCCGTGGTATGTTATAAAAGAAGGAGAAGAGCCGAAGGCAACGAAAGGACTTTTGCAAAATGCGATAAATTCTAAATTTTTTGATGACGATCCGGAAGTTGTCTCAAGTTTTAACCGGCTTGATTATGCAGAAGATGCTCTGCGCAGAATTTTCGGAGAAATTTGCGAAATTGATTTTGTTGGAAAAGAAGATGTTGTTTTTTCAAAAAAATACAAATCAATGTCGGAAGGACTTTTGTCCATAATGAATACGACAATTACTGCGACTGATTACAAAGATTTGCGCAATCCTGGAAAGTATGACTTAAAAAAACTATGTGAATCTGTCGGCGCAAAAGGCGGAGTTGTTATTGAATTTGAATTTTTCAAAAAAACAGCCTCAGGAACGATGGTAAACGGAACTGTTTGTCCTTTTGTTAAGATGAAGACAAAGATTTTTGACCAGTCTGGAAAAGAAATAAAATATAAAACTTATACGGTTCAGGGAACTGAAACTTTAAAAGTTGCCGGCAGAAAATATGATGCCGATGCTCTTGTTGAAATGTATCCTGCTGTAATCGACCAGCTTTTGACTCAGTTTGCAATGGATTTGTAGCCCGGATGCTTGCATGCTGACGCATGCTGCGGCTTTTGCTTACGCAAAACCCGTTTATTTTACGTGTGTGCTAAAGCACACGACCGGGCTTGTAGCCCGGATTGGAGCCCCGAAGTTAAAGCACGGAAATTTTTTAATTTTCGTGCTTTAATGCAGCGAACAGCGGAAGGGCGGAAAGCCGGTTCGAGCGGAAGTTGTGCTCCTAAATTTAAAAATACTGAAAATCTTTCTCAATTGTAAAACTGTTTTATTTTCGCTAGAATAAGGCATTATGGTAATTGCTTCTATCGACATGAAAGACGGGCACGTTGTCCAGTTAAAAAACGGCAAAGATTTGGTTCTTCAGCGTGATGATGCTGAGGCTTTGATTTCTGATTTTAATAAATATGGTGAAGTTGCTGTAATTGACCTTGACCAGGCTTTGCGTAATACCGATGAAAAAGGCAACACCAAAAATACTGAGCTTTTAAAGCAGATTTTAAGAAAAGGAAATGTTCGTGTTGGCGGCGGAATTCGTTCTGTTAAAAAAGCCCGCGAATTGATTAGCCTTGGCGCGGAAAAAGTTATTGTTGGTTCGGCTGCCTGGAATGCAGATGCTAAAGACGGCGAATCTTTTTTGAACGAAGAATTTTTGCAGGAGCTTTGCGACGCGATTGGAAAACAGCGCGTTATTATTTCGGTTGATGCGATTCACGGAAAAATTGCCGTAAAAGGCTGGACTGAAACGGTTGATATTCCTTTGGTGGAAGGCGCAAAGCAGGCCGAAAAATTTTGCTCTGAGCTTTTATTTACCTGTGTTGAAAAAGAAGGGTGCATGCAGGGGACTGACATGGAGGCTTGCCGTGCCTTGAGGAATGCTGTGAAGTGCCGTCTTGTTGTTGCTGGCGGAGTTAATAATCTTGAACAGATTGTTGAGCTTGAAAAAATCGGTTGCGATGTTCAGCTCGGAATGGCTCTTTATACAGGTGCTGTAAATCTAAAAGATGCTTTTGTAAACTGCCTGAATTATGAAAAGACCGATGGACTTATTCCGGTGATTGCCCAGAGTCCGGCTGGCGAAGTTTTGATGCTCGGTTATGCAAATAAAGAAGCGTTTGAAAAATCTTTTGATACTGGAAGACTTACTTTCTTTAGCCGTACAAAAAATAGGCTTTGGACTAAAGGCGAAGAAAGCCATCATTACCTTGATTTGATAAAAATGCGTGCCGATTGCGACCGCGACACTGTTCTTGCAACGGTTTTTCCAAACGGCGGAGTTTGCCACACTGGTTCTTACACTTGTTTTAACAGCGAGCCTGACGCAAAATCAAATCTTGAACGTCTTTATGCGACAATTGCAGAGCGTTTTGCAAATCCTCGTCCAGGAAGCTACACTGCAACTCTCGACGCTAAGCGTGTGCGAGAAAAAGTAATGGAAGAAGCCGAAGAGCTGACAGACGAGGCAGAATCTCGCGAAGACGTTATTTGGGAAGCGGCCGACCTTGTTTATTTTATGAGCGTTTTGATGTACAAAGAGGGCGTTACTTGGCAGGATGTTTATGACGAACTCGACAGACGCCATAAGGAAAAATAAAAATTCGGCGAAAATTAAGCCATAAAAAAAGGTCATTGCGCCAGTCGAAATGACCTTTGGACTGTAAATTTTTTATTTTTTTGTCTTAATTGCCATTTTTTTAATTGGTTGGAGTGATTGTGAGCGAACATCTCTGGCACATTTTAACTGATTCTTTTTTTAAGATTTTAATTCCTGGTCTTGTTACGACAATTCCGCTTACTGCGATTTCGTTTTTTTTGGCGCTTGTGATTGGAATTCTTACAGCCTTAGTTCAATTTGCAAATATAAAAGTTTTAAAACAGATTGCCCGTTTTTATATTTGGGTTGTTCGTGGAACTCCGATTTTGGTTCAGCTTTATGTTGTTTTTTACGGATTGCCAAATCTTGGAATTATGATTGAGCCTTTTCCGGCGGCGGTTGCGGTTTTTGCGGTAAATGAAGGCGCTTACACGGCGGAAACAATGCGTTCCGCTTTTGAGTCGGTGCCGGCCGGACAACTTGAAGCCGGTTATTGCGTTGGACTGAGCTATTTTCAGACATTCTGGAGAATTTTGCTTCCTCAGGCTTTTAGAACTGCCTTTCCGCCGCTTTCAAATTCTTTGATTGCAATGGTCAAAGAAACTTCTCTTGCGGCAAACATTACGGTTACAGAAATGTTTATGGCGACTCAGAGAATTGTTGCCCGAACTTATGAGCCGCTCGCTCTTTACATTGAAGTTGCTCTCATCTATTTGATTTTTTCAACTGTTTTGACATGGGTTCAGCGGAAGGCTGAGAAAAAAATCAATTTTTTGTCAGAAAAAGCTTTTGACGGAGAAACGCAGTAAAAATATGACGGAAAAAATTCTTGAATTAAAAAATCTGCATAAGTCGTTCGGAAATTTAGAAGTTTTGAAGGGAATTGACCTGAGCGTAAACAAAGGCGATGTAATTTCGATAATCGGCTCTTCCGGTTCTGGAAAGACATCTTTGCTCCGTTGCCTTAATTTTCTCGAAAAAGCCGATGAAGGCGAACTGGTTTTTGACGGCCAGACTTACGACTTAAAAAAAATGCACAAAAAACAGATAAACGAAATTCGCAAAAAAACAGGATTTGTCTTTCAAAATTACAATTTGTTTAGAAACAAAAATGTCCTTCAAAATGTGACGGAAGGACTGATTGTTGCCCGAAAAATAAAAAAAGAACAGGCGGAAAAAAGCGCAGTTCAAATGCTCAAAAAAGTCGGAATGGAAGACAGGGCAGAATATTTTCCGCACCAGCTTTCTGGCGGACAGCAGCAGCGTGTGGCAATTGCCAGGGCTTTGGCGACCAATCCAAAAATTATTTATTTTGACGAGCCAACGAGCGCGCTTGACCCGGAATTGACCGGCGAAGTTTTGCAGGTAATGAAAAATCTTGCAGAAGAAGGAATGACGATGATTGTTGTAACTCACGAAATGAATTTTGCAAAAAACGTGAGCACCCGTGTTGTTTTTATGGAAAAAGGCAAAATTCTTGAGGAAGCGGGTGCAAAAGAATTCTTTGAATCACCAAAAAATCAGCGTACAAGAGAGTTTATTGGAAAGTTTGAATAAAAAATACGTAAAAGGGTCAAAACAAAAATTGGCTTTTTATGGGAGAATTTTATGAAAAAAAAATTATTTATTTTTGCGGCGGCAGTTTTTTCGGCAGGAATTATGTCTTGCAAAAAAAGCGGGAGCGCCGACCTTTTAAGCCAGATTCAAAAAAAAGGCAAGATTACAATCGCAATGGAAGGAACCTGGGCGCCGTGGACTTACCATGACGAAAAAAATGAACTTGTCGGTTACGATGTCGAAGTCGGCAAAAAAATTGCCGAAAAATTGGGCGTAAATGCAGAATTTGTCGAAGTTGACTGGGACGGAATTTTTGCGGGAATTGATTCAAAACGCTACGATTTGAGTTTGAACGGCGTAGAAGTAACACAGGAACGCGCCTTTAAATACGATTTTTCAGAACCGTACGCATATACACACACTGCTTTGATTGTAAAAAAAGACAACAATTCAATAAAAAAGTTTGAAGACCTAAAAGGCAAAACAACGACAAATTCGCTCGGCAGCACTTATGCAGAATTTGCCGAAAGCCTTGGCGCAAAAGTTGTTACAATCGACTCTTTTGAAGAAACATTGCAGCTTGTTGAACACGGACGGGCCGACGCAACCTTAAACGACAACGCGACATTTTTTTATTACCAAAAAATAAAGCCAGAAAATCCGTTCAAACTTGCAGCGCTGACAGAAAACGCAAGCAAAGTTGCAATTCCAATGCGCAAAGGCGAAGAAACAAAAACATTGCTCGAAGCCGTAAATAAAGCAATCGAAGAATTAAAACAAAGCGGTGAACTTGCCCAAATTTCCCAAAAATACTTTGGCGCAGATTTAACAAAATAAAAAATGGAGCGCAATTTGCGGTCAATCCGGCTCTGCATGGTTGCGCTGTCCGCTCCATTGTCGGGGCAGATTTAGAAAACTAAACCTGCCCCGACAACTAAAGCCATTCCGATCCGGGCTAAGCTTTCCGGTTTAATCTAGTTTTTCTGACAAAAAATTATTTTCTTTTTAGCCAGTTGCATGGACTTAGACCTGTGTTTTTTTTAAATACATTTGAAAAGTAATTTTGATTTGCAAATCCAAGAGCTGCAGTAACATCAAAAATCGAAAAATTATCAGAAAGAAGCATTTTTTTTGCCTGTTCAATTTTCATCTTTTCATGCAATTCCTGAACAGAGCAGCCTGTAAGTTCTTTTGTTTTTTTTGAAAGGTAGCTTCGGCTAACCATAAAATGTTCTGCGATTTTTTCGAGATTTGTTTTTTCAGAAATATTTTTTTGTAAATAGTCGGTTAAACTTTTTACGGTTATTCGGTTTCTTTTTGATTCAGCTGGATTTTGTTTTTTTAACAGTCTGTTGATTTCTGAAGTTTCAAGTAAAAAATCATTTTTTTCATCAGCTTTTTTTATTCTTACAGAATACAAAGCGTTGCTTAAAAGCAATCTTACAACATCATAATAAGCAATATTTAAAAATTTCATTTCCAAAAAAATGTAACCAAAATATTTATCAGAATGATGCAGCACTTCCAGCATTAATGAATATCTTGTATCCATAAAAAAGCTCTTAGGAAATTGATATGGCTCGTGAATTTTAAACTGCAATTTCTGTTTTAATTCTTCTTTTGGTTCTGGATAGATAAGTCTTATTTTTGTGTCGTTGATATTTGAAGAATTTGACTCGTTTAGGGCAAGAAATGCTTTTGATATATTCATTTCGTTTAATTGCATTTTTAGAAGCTCAATTATTTCATCGAGATCCATTGCATCGCTTAAATCTACAGCATTTTTCGAAATATTATTCAATCTGTATGGATTTTCTCTTTCTGCCAAAGTTTCGTATTTTGTAAAAATTGTAATAAGAGTTCTCATTTGATGAAAAATGCCTTCAATTCTTAAAATTGTTTCAAGATTTTCATTTTTCAAGACAGGAATAAAAATATTTCTAAAACCTGTAACTAGATTTTGAAGGTAAGCTGCATTTGACGAAGCGATATGAGAATATTTTTGCAAATGATTTTGAAACCATTCAAGCATGCAGCTTTTTTCGGGATTTAAATAAACATCATTAAAAAAAGAATTTACCAGATTTTCTATATCAACTTCTTTTTCGGTTTTGAAAATTTCCAAAAGTTTATAAAATAATTTTTGTCTTAACTGTTGTTCTGAAATTTCTGTCTCGTCTTCTGTTAAATCAATTTTTTTTCCTGCATTTTGCACGCTTTTTTCAAAACATCCGCAAGATTGCCTTATGACAAGTGAAGTTTTTACCCTTACAATTTTGCACGTAGAGTTTGGATTCATTATCTTGTCGATTAAAAGTTCAACCGCCATGTAACCGCGCTTAAAATATTCAAGATTGACTGTTGTAACTGGAGTTTTTGCGGTTATTCCGTCGTACCAATTGTTAAAACCTGTAACGGCAATATTTTTTGGAACATTAAAACCGTTTTTTTCCAGTTGATTTATAACTTCTGCTGCAATAATGTCGGTTGTCGTTACAATAGCTTCAATTTCTTTTTTTTGAATGTCATGGTCTTGCAAAAATCGGGTTACGGTGTTTGCAAGAGAAATCACGCTCATGGAATTCGCCATATAAACGGAATTTTCAATTTCTTTTAGCCCATATTTTTTTAATTCGTTTTTATACGCCGAAAGTCGTTTTCTGTGCGGCTCAGAAACGTCTGCTCCTATAAATGCGAATTTTGAATAACCGTGAACTTTTACAAGATGCTCCATAATCATCTGAACTGAGGAATCGCTGTCTATTCTGAGAGCTGTAACTCCAGGAATATCAAGATGTCCTATGTCTATCATTGGGAGCGGTTTTAAACTGTTAAAAGTTTCTAGAATTTTTTCGCTGTCAACAAATTCTCTTAATGAAGAGGCCCAGGTTATTATTCCGTCAAGAAAGGGTTTTTTCATAAAATTGAAATTCTTCATATAGTGATTTACAAAATTTATGTCTTCAAAAAGAGAATATTTTATTGCCGCTCCCATGTTTATAAAGTTTATATCGTAGTCAACGGCGGCTTTCATCATGCCTTCGATGTATTCTAGCGCAATAAAAGAACGAAGGTCGGCAATTCCGGTAAATCCTATTGTAATTCTTTGACCTTTGTTTTTTTGTTCAGTTAAGAATGCTTTTCTTTGGGAGATTTTAAAATTCATATAGTTTTCCGTTTTTTTTATAAAATTTCTAAATCATAATTGTTTTTTTATACATAATTATACTTTGATTTTGCGTAATTGAGTATGTTTTTTTTAATGAATTAGCAGTTTGTTTTTATTTTATACGAAAATGAATACTTTTATACATAATAATCTATAAATGACTTAATAGTTCTGAAAAATACTGGTTTTGTCCAAAAGGTAAAAAGTATATTTTGACTAAGGAAGTTTGTATTTATTTCTAAGGAGGTTTTGTATGAAAAAAATTATAAGAAATATACTTGCAGTTCTTCTTTTTGCAGCAATTTTTTGTCTAAACGGCTGTTCTGATTTAGACGAATCTAATGAAGAGACAGAAATTGAGTCTGGCAGTCAAAATGGTGAGCAGGAAAAAGATGAATCAGACGACGAAAAGGTTTTGAATGCTGAAGCTACTGAATATTTGTTAAAAGCTGGAGATTCTAAAGAATTAACTCTTACAGATATTTCTCTTGCGGCTTCAAAAACGTTAAAAATGGACGGAGAAGCAACCTGGACTGTAGAAAATCCGTATATATGCTCGATAAATTCTTCTGGAAAATTAACTCCGCTTTCTGGTGGCGAAACTGTTGTAACAGGAACTTTATCTTCGGATTCAACGAAAAAAGCAGAGTTAAAAGTAAAAATTGAAGAGCCGAACAGGGGCGTTTCGTCAGATCCGTTTGACCTTAGAACAATTTCTGAAAATATAGATATTTTCTGCTGTGGTGATTCAATTATGAGAGATTATTCTGCCAGCGATTCTGATCAGTATGGCCTTGGACAGGCTCTCAAGGAATTTTTTGATGAAACAAAGGCAAATGTTGTAACTGATATTGCAAACGGCGGCCGTTCTTCAAGACTTTTCTATAATGAAGATTCTCGTTGGCCAGAAGTAAAGCGCCGTATTCAGGCTAATAATGAGGCTGGAAAAAAATCAGTTGTAATTCTTTCTTTTGGACATAATGACCAAAGAGCATTGACTGACTGCGATAAAACTTATGGAGCGCAGTTTACTTTTGCTTCTAAAAATGCAAATGGTACAGTTGCTGGAACTCACTACGACTTTATGGAAAAATATATTGTTGAAGCACGTGAACTTGGAGCGGTTCCAATCTGTGTAACTCCGTTTGTTCGCGGTAATTATTTTGGTTCAGAAGTAAGCGCTTATGGAAAACACGACTGGTCAAACAAAACTATGACAGGAGATTCTACTCCTCGTGGAAATTATCCTGCCGCAATGAAAGCTGCCGCCAAAAAACAGGGCGCAATTCTTGTTGATATGACAGAACTTAGCGCTGTTCGTGTTGCAGAATACAATAATGCAGGCAAGGAAAAATATTTTTATGTAGACAGTGATAACACTCACGAAAGAACACTGGGCGGTCTTGAGCTTGGAAAAATTGTTACAGATGAATTAAAGAAAAACGGATATTTGACTTCTTATATAAAGGATTGTTCGCCAAGAATTATGGTTGATAAGTCAAATCTTGCTTTTGGACGTATTCTTGCAAATGCAACAAAAACAACTTCTTTTAGAATTTCTAATTTTCAAAACAAAAGCGGAACAATTACGATTACTGCTCCTTCAGGTTTTGGGCTTAGCCTTTCTGACAGCGGAAGTTTTGATTCAGTTTTAACGATTGAAACAGATGAAAATTTTATAGGAACTGAAGTATTTGTAAAATTTAGTCCAACAGAAGTAATTTCATACAATGGCGATATAACGGTTACTCATTCATCTGTAACTCCTGATTTTGGAAATACTCCGGCAGGAACAGTTGACGATTCTGCTTTAAAAATTGCTCTTTCAGGCGCAGGGAAAGAATTGTCGGTGTCAGGTACGGATTTTACGGTAAATTGGCCTATGATTTCGGGGGGGGTGGCAGCTTTTCGGTTGCCGCAACTTCAACTTCTGAGGATGTTGTTCCCGCAGAAACTAGACTTAATGGTCTTATAAAATCTTCTAATAAAACAATCGGCACAGAAACTTATGCCCGCGTAACAATCGACAATCCCGGCAATGTCTGGCCTGTAAACGACACTGGTGCAAAAATGAACGATGTTTATATTGAATATGAAATTCCAGCCAGTGGTATTGACCTTACAGTAAACGAAATCAGTTTTGACTGCTGTTCTTCTGGTGGTTCATATATGGCTTGGAGCGCTTATTATTCTACAAATGAAGATTTTTCTAATCCAGAGCCAATTTGCGAAATGAAAACTGCTCAAAAAGAAGTTCTATGTTCAAATTCTGCCGGCGGTTCAAAGAATAGTTCAGACGCACTTGGACTTCCTGTAGAAAATGGCAAATCGCTTTATATAAGAGTTTATCCGGCATACAAGGATACAAAGGAAAATGCAGGACGCACATTTATAATTTCTAACGTACTAGTAAAAGGTTTAATCCAATAGAATATGTAAAAAAAATAGTAGGTAAGATAAAAACAGCCGAAAATGGCGTCTGTTTTTATCTTTAAAAGTTTGCGTTGCAAACTTTCTTATCATCTGTTGTTTCTCACTTCGTTGCGAAACAACTTAAAAAGTCAAGATTAAAATTGAAGTTTTAATCTTGGCTTTTTTTAGGAGCAAATCAAATGAAAAAAATTGTAAAAATAGCGGCAGTTTTTACGGCTTTAGCTTTGCTGGGAACAGGTTTTATTTCTTGTTCTGACGGAGACGATTCTTCTTCTGACAACAGCGGAAGCCAGAATCCGGCAACTCCCGAAAATCCAGGCGATTCGATGCCATCTGAGTACGATGATTCGGCACTTTCTGCGGCGACTTTATGGGTTGTTGGTGACTCGACTGTTTGTGATTATGTAAAAGATGGAAAACATACTGACGCAACATATTTTTATCCGCGTTATGGTTATGGAACTCAGTTGGCAAACAACTTGTCGTCTAAGATTACAGTAAGAAATCTAGCTCTTTCTGGCCGTTCTGCAAAAAGTTTTCTTATGGAAGAAAATTATCAGACTTTGATTGCTGAAATTAAGGAAGGCGATTTTCTTGTAATTGGGTTTGGCCACAACGATCAAAAATCTGATGACGAAGACCGTTTTGCAAGCGCCGCTGAATCGACAGATACAGAAGGTTCTTTTAAAAATATTCTTTTTAATAAATATATAAAGGTTGCACAGGAAAAAGGCGCAACACCGATTATTTGTTCTCCAATTGTTCGTCTGAGTTCTTCAAACGATTATTTGGGTTCTTATGCCCATATAACTGCTTCGGGGGATTACAGAAAAGCAGCGGAAGAACTTGCAAAAGAAAAATCTGTTCAGTTTGTAGATTTGACGACAATGACAAAAGAAAAATACAAAGAACTTGGCTATGATGAAGCGATTTATTTTCATGCAATGGCTCAAGGAAGTTCTGCCGATTTGCCAAACTTAAAATCAGTTGATGAAACACATATCAATATTTATGGCGCAAAAATGGTTTCGTATTTTTTTGCCATGACAATTTCTCAAAGTTCATGTGCATTAAAACCTTATGTAAAATCAACTTATCTTCCTTCAAAGGATAAAGATCTTGTAAAAAATCCAGACTATGTATTTGTTGATTATGCTGCTCCGGATTTATCAAAATTAAATTCTGTAGAAAATTTAAAGTGTACGTCTGAAGGCTGGTATGGAACTGCTTTTGGCGATTGCGGAGGAGATCCTTCTGCTGCTTCAAATGGATTTTTTGCACAGGAAACTTCAGCAGGAGTTTTTAAGGTTGGCCAGACAGGGACGGCCTCGCCAAAAGGAAAAATAACTTCTTCGGCAGACGGTTTTGCTTTTGCTTTTAAACAGATTCCTGTAAGCAAAAACTTTACGCTTACTGTAAAAGCAAAAGTTTTAGTATCGGTGGCTGGTAAAAATCAGGCGGGCTTTGGTTTAATGCTTCGCGACGACTGCTATGCTCCAAACAAAATTGCGGTAAGCTCAAACTATGTATCTGCAGGACTTTATGCAGATTCTGCAAGTTCTTGTATTGCAAACTGGAAGAGAGAATCTGGTTCTTTAAAAGTTTCTGAAAACAAAATTTCGGCTCTTTATAATAACGACGAAACCGCAGAATTTTCAATTGAAAGAGTTGGCCAGGTTGTAAAAGTTAAGACTGTTTATAAAGGCAATGCTTACGAAACCACTTACACGGATTTTGATTTTGTTGCAAAAGATTCTGATTACTTTTATGCAGGCATGTTTGGAACTCGTGGAACTTGTGTGGAATTTACCGATGTTGTCTTGACAATAACTGGCGAATCTCAAGGCGCATAAGGCTCGAATTTATTTTGGAGCGCAATTTGCGGTCAATCCGGCTCTGCATGGTTGCGCTGTCCGCTCCATTGTCGGGGCAGATTTAGAAAACTAAACCTGCCCCGACAACTAAAGCCATTCCGATCCGGGCTAAGCTTTCTGGTTTATTCTAGTTTTTCTGACAAAAAATTATTTTCTTTTTAGCCAGTTGCCTGGACTTAGACAGGTGTTTTTTTATTCAAGTCTTAAGCGGGCTGCATGTGCGTGGCCTGCAAGTCCTTCGGCGTCGCCAAGGTGTCCTGCGGCTTTTGCAGAAGAAACTGCGCCTTTTGAGCCTGGAATTGTGCGTAAAGTTGTGACTGTTTTTAAGAATACACGTACGCTCAAGCCGCCTGTAAAACGTGCGCTTCCAGAAGTAGGAAGAGTGTGGTTTAGTCCTGCTGAGTAGTCGCCAAAAACTTCTGCGCTGCCGTGTCCCAAAAAGAGCGAGCCGTAATTGTGGCAAAGTTCTGCGATTTTGTCGCGTGTTGTTCCTTCGTCCATTGCAAGTTCGAGGTGTTCCGGGGCTTTTCGGTTCGCGGCTTCTGCTGCCTGTTCAATATTGTCGCAGAGAATGATTGCGCCGCAGTTTTCGATTGATTTTTCCGCCGTTTCTTTTGTTTCGAGGACTTTAAGCTGCTTTTCGATTTCGGTTTGTACCGCCTGTGCAAGTTCTTTTGAATCTGTTGCCAGAATTGGCTGTGCAACAATGTCGTGCTCAGCCTGCGCAAGAAGGTCGGCTGCAACCCATTCTGGATTTGCCGATTTGTCTGCAATGATAAAAACTTCTGTCGGACCTGCAACCATGTCGATTCCGACTGTTCCGTAAACCAGTTTTTTTGCTTCTGCAACAAATTTGTTTCCTGGACCTACGATTACGTCTGTGCGAGGAATTGACTGTGTTCCAAAAGCAAGTGCTCCGATTGCCTGTGCTCCGCCGCAGGCGTAAGCCTTTGTAACGCCGCAAATATATGCCGCCGCCATAATATTTTCGTCAGCATAAGGTTTTCCGCCGACAAAAGGAGAGCCCGGAATTCCAGTTCCTGCTTTTTGCGCGGCTTCTCTGTCGTCAGGATGAACTCTTGGCGGTGTGCATAGAACAATTTCCTTTACGCCTGCCGCAACTGCCGGAGTGACTGTCATTACAACTGTGCTTACGAGTGGAAATCGTCCTGCCGGAACGTAAACACCTGCTTTTTCGACAGGAATATTTTTTTGGCCGGTAAAAAGGCCAGGTTCAAGTTCAACTTCAAAATTGTCAAAAGATTCGCGCTGTTTTTTTGCAAAGCGAAGCGCAAGGTCGTGGCTGTAGCAGAGCGATTTATAAAGTTCTGGATTCTCTTTTTGCATTTTTTGAGCGGCAGATTTTAATTCTGACTGAGGAATTTCGAGCGAAGAAGGCGCGCTTACGTCAAATTTTGTGCCGTATTCTAAAAGCGCTTTGTCGCCGTTTGTTTTTACGTTAAGAAGAATGTCTTTTACAATGTCGATTGAAGAGCCAAAGTCGCGTCCGTTAAAAAAATCGTCTTTTAAATCTTTATAGTTTATGATTTTAATCATCTGTATGCTCCAGAAACATTTTGCAATTTTAGAACAGTCTATTGAATTTTGCGCTTTGTTGCTAGAGAAAGAGTTTTTGGAAAAAATTCGCAGGGCGCGAGAAACGACTTTTATTAACAAAAAATCTTAGCCCCGGCTGGAATGGCGCGCAGCATCCGGCTTTTGCCGGATAAAACCATGCAAGACGGGCCGCGGCAGGTGTTTTGTGCTCCAAATTTTTATCTTATAGAAAAAAAACGCTTTTTGTGGTAGGCTGAACCCGAAAATTCTGTTTTTTTGAAGGTTTTTATGAAAATTTACAAACTAGGCGAAGAGGTTATCCGTCAAAAATGTGTTTCGGTTGAGCCGGCTGAAATTAACGATGAAATGCGCAGTTTTTTTAACGAAATGTTTGATACGATGGACGAGGCTCAGGGCGTTGGGCTGGCAGGTCCGCAAGTTGGCGTTTCTAAAAGATTTTTTGTAATCACTGTTGATGATGGTGTGCGCCGGGTTTTTATAAATCCGCAGATTGTTTATACTAGCAACGATCTGTGCGATTATGAGGAAGGCTGTCTTTCGCTTCCGGGTTTTGAAGAAAAAATTAGAAGACCTTCAAAAGTTACAGTTTCGGCCTTAAATGAATTCGGCAAGCCTTTTACTCTTGAGGCGGACGGTCTTTTGGCCCGCTGTATTCAGCACGAAAATGACCATTTGGACGGAATTGTTTATATTGACCGCGGCGATCCTGAGTTTGCCGCAAAAGTTACAGCTCAGATGAAAAAGCGGCTTGAACGCGCTCAGAAAAAAGAAGCGGAAAAAGCAAGAAAAGCGGCTTCGATCGCTGCAAAAATTGCCGCTAAACAGGCAGCAAAGGAAAGTAAAAAATAGTGAAGATTTTATATGCGGGCTCACCATTGGCGTCGGCCATGGTTTTAAGGAATTTAATTGAATTTTCTCGTTCTGATGAGGGCAAATGTCTTGGAGTCGAAATTGTTGGAGTTTTGACAAATGTTCCGTCGGCTCGCGGGCGTAAAAAAGATTTGATTCCTACAGAAGTTGCTGTTTGCGCAAGAGAAAATGACATTCCTGTTTTGGAATTTGAGCATCTTCTTGTAGAGGCTCGTGAATCGGTTTGCGCTTTAAAACCTGAACTTTTGGTAACTTTTGATTATGGCCGGATTTTTGGGCCAAAATTTCTTGAGCTTTTTGCCCTTGGCGGAATAAACTTGCATCCGTCAGCACTGCCAAAACACAGAGGCTGCACTCCTGTTCCTGCCGCAATTCTTGCCGGAGAAAAACAGCTTGGCGTTACTGTGCAGAAAATCGCGTTAAAAACTGACGAAGGCGACATTCTTGCTCAAAGCTTTGTGGATTTGGACGGAACAGAAACAACTTTGGGCTTGATGGACGGAGATGGAAAAAACAGCCCTGTTGTAGAAGCCGGGACTCAGCTTTTTATTCAGGTTTTAAAAAATTATGCAAACGGAAGATTTGACGGAAAAGCTCAGCAGGGCGAAAGCGACTATACTCCGTTTATAAAAAAAGAAGACGGACTTATTGACTGGAATAAAACGGCTGTGGAAATTGACCGACAGATTCGCGCCTTTACTCCCTGGCCGTTGTGTTTTACTGCTTGCCATGGCATAAAGCTTTCTATTTTGAAGGCGGAGCCAGGAAAACTGGATGCAAATTCTTTTGAAAATAGCGAAAAAATTCAAAATGTTCCGGGAACTGTCCTGCCTTACCGGAAAAATGTTGGAATCGAAATTGTCTGTGGTGGCGGAACTGTGCTTGCTGTTAAAGAACTTCAATGGCAGGGCAAAAAAAATATGGATTACAAAAGTTTTATGAACGGTGCGCGGGACTTTATAGGCTGCGTTCTTGATGATAAAATCAATTTCTAGGAAAATAAAAAATTAGGAAGATTTTATGAAAATCAAAGGATTTTTTTCTAAACTTTGGCAAAAAATTAAAAATTTCAATATTCAGAATTGCCGTGTAAGTTTTATAAAGGGAATGGAAAATTTGCAGGCAAACGGCAAGGCTCTTTTTGTTACTATAATCCTTGCAGTTATTGTAATGCTTTTGACTTGTCTTGCAGTTTTTTTTGCGACTGTAAAAGGTCCGGAAAAGGTTTTGGTTCCAGAAGTTGAAGGAAAGGAATTGGCTCAGGCTCTTTTGGAAATGCAGGTAAAGGAATTGTATCCGAAAATTCAGCTTCGTTATGACGAGCAGCCGTCTGGAACAATTATTTCTCAGTCGCCGTCTTCCGGAGCAATTGTAAAAGCTGGAACACGCGTAAATCTTACTGTCAGCCGCGGAGCAATCGTTTCGGAAGTTGGCAATTATATTGGTCAGAAATATGATAACTTAAAAATTGATTTGACAACGATGTTTACAGGTTCTTCCCGGCCGCTTATTTTGCTTGCAGAACCTGTTTACAAGGCTTCTCTCGAAGAAGCTGGCACAATTCTTGAACAGGAGCCGCCTGCCGGAACAAAAATTTCTAATCCTGTTACGGTTAATTTGATTGTCAGCCGCGGTCCAAGCTTTGACAACACTGCCGTTCCTAGACTTATCGGAAAATCTGTAAAAGAAATGCTCGCTCTCTTGCCAAATTTGCGCGTTGTTCTTGATTTTTCTGCTCACAAGGCTGCAAAAGACGAAAAAGAAAATTCAGTTGTGAGCCAGCAGAAATTTGACAGCCAATATATTGAAAATTACACAAGAATGTCTGTCGAAATGGCATTTCCGGTAAAACCAAAAGACGATTTGATTTATGGAATTTTTGAAACTGAGCTTGCTCAATTCCCTTATCCAGTAGCAATGACGGTTGAATGTATTGAAAGCAACGGTCAGCGCAGTCAGCTTGTGGCGCTAAACCATACAGGCGGACATTTCTCGGTTCCTTACGCAGTAACAGAAGGAAGCGAATTGATTTTGCGTGTTGCTGGAAAAGTTGCAAAACGCGTAACAATAAACGAATAGTTTTGAGTGGAGGAAAAAATGGCGAAATCTTTGGTTTGTCTGTGCGTAACCGGAAAAACTTTGGCGGAAGATGTTGCAATTGTTGAAAAATACAAAGAATTCATTGATATAGTTGAACTTCGTGTAGATTTTCTTGAAGAAGATGAACGTCTTAAAATCCGCGAATTTCCAGCAATGATAGATGTTCCTGCAATTCTTACAATTCGCCGCAAAATTGACGGTGGGCAGTACATCGAGGGCGAGTCGACACGCACCATGCTTTTTGCGCGCGGTCTTGCGTTTGCTCAGGAAGACCCGAAGAAAAATTTTGCCTATGTTGATTTTGAAGAAGATTTTCATATTCCAAGTTTGGAAGATGCGGCTCAGGCTTTTGGAACGAGAATTATCCGCTCTTACCACAATATGAGTTCTCCGATTAAAAATATTGTTGAAAAATTTGATGAACTTCGTCAGAATTCTTATGAAATTCCAAAAATTGCTTTTATGCCCCATCGTCTTTCTGACGTTACAAAAGTTTTTAGCGAAGCAGACAAATGGAAGAATACAGAGCAGATTGTATGCGCAATGGGACCTCTTGGGCTTCCGACAAGAATTCTTTCAGAACGATTGCATTCATATCTTACGTACACAAGTCCATCTGAACTTTTGGGCAATTTGCTTGAAATCGGACATACAGATCCAATCACCCTCGAAAAGACATATCATTTTCATTCGATTAATGAAAAGACAAAGATTTTTGGAATTACAGGCTATCCTCTAAAAATCACTTCCAGCCCGGAATTGCAAAATGGAATGTTTGAAAAGGCAAATTTAGATGCAGTTTTTATTCCATTCAAGTCGGAAACAATCGAAGACTCGCTGGATTTTGCAAAAACTCTTGATATTCAGGGATTTTCTGTAACAATTCCCCACAAAGAAACAGTTATTCCTTTAATAAAAAATATTGATGAAAAAGCAGAATCAATCGGCGCCTGCAATACAGTCGTCCGTTATGGTGATGATTGGAAAGGTTATAATACTGATGCGCTTGGTTTTGAAAAAGCGCTTTTGGAATTTACCGGTGCAAAAGATTTAAAAGGCAAAAAAGTTGCAATAATCGGTGCTGGCGGAGCAAGCAGGGCAATTGCTTATGTTGTCAAAGAACTTGGAGCAAAGGCATGTGTATTCAACCGCACTTTGGCAAAAGCCCGTTTAATTGCCGAAAAATACGGTTTTGACTATGCAACGCTCGGCCCGGAAAGCCTTGAAAAATTGAACAAATATTCTGACGTAATCGTTCAGACAACTTCAAAGGGCATGGGCAGCAACGATCCTTCAAACCCAGAAAACGACCCGATTTGGTTCTACGACTTTAACGGAGAAGAATATGTTTATGATGTAATCTATTCTCCAGAAGTAACTCCAATTATGGCTCGTGCAGATGCTTCAGGCTGTAAAGTTTGCAATGGCGCCGGAATGTTGCTTTATCAGGGAATTGCACAGTTTGAATTGTACAAACAGCTTGTATAAACAATACAAAACAGGCTTCACAAAAAATCGTGAAGCCTGTTTTTTGTCTATTTTAATAATTTATTCAGCCTTAAATCATTCTGCCGCCAGTTTTTATCTACCTTAACCTGCAAATCCAAGTCAATTTTGTAGTCAAAAATTTTGCGCAGCTGTTTAATTGATTCAATACGGATTGTTTTAATCATTTGAGCGCCTTTTCCGATTACAATGCCTTTTTGACTTTCTTTTTCAACGCATAAAAACGCACGGCACCACATTTTTGTCGGCGAACGCATTTCCATATCCGCAATCTGAACATAAACGCAATGCGGAATTTCCTGATCAAGACGGTTAATTGCCTGTTCACGGATAACTTCCGCAATTCTAAAGTCAACTTCCTGGTCAGTATAAAATTCTTCCGGATAAAGATGGGGCGCAACTGGTGCAAGTTCGTAAAGCGCACGCAAAACATCGTTGACTCCTTCATCGTTTTTTGCCGAAACATCGAAAATATTTTTTTCGGAAAGCTCAGGAAGCTGTTTTGACAGAAAAACTCTGGCAGCCGACGGATTTGATTTTTTTTCGTCAATCTTGTTTAAGGCGGCAACGGTCTTTTTTTCATGCCCTTTTAAAAGTTCTGTAATCAGTTTTTCTTCATCGCCGCAAGGACGCGTCGAATCCACGACATAAAGAATTGAATCCGCATTTGCAAGCTGGTCTGCAACAATATTGCGCATTTTAAGATTCATTTTTTTGTTTGATTCGTGGTAGCCCGGAGTGTCCACAAAAACCAGCTGACCGAGCGAAGTATTTACAATTCCACGGATTGCGTTTCTAGTTGTCTGCGGAATCGAACTTACAATGCTTACCATTTCTCCTGAAGCCGTGTTCAAAAATGTCGATTTTCCGGCAGAAGGCCGCCCGATAATTGTAACAATGGCTGTTTTGTCTCCGACAGTGCTTTCTTTTTTTTCTGATTCTAGATTTATATTTTCCATTTTTCGAGTATAGCATTTTTTAAAAATTTTGTAAGTTTTTGCAGGACGCCATTTACGCTCTAACCGGTGTTCCAGCGTTCCGCTTTTCGCTTCATTGCAAAATGCTGCGCATTTTGCAACGCTTCGCGCGCCTCCACCCCGGCGTAAGAAAAATTCAAAAAACAAAAATAAACAGTTTAATAAAACATTTATGAAAAATTATTGGTCTGCCTGTCTTTACTGTGTTAAAATATTCAATACTTATGGATCGGTTAAAAGTCCTGCCAGGCAACCCTTGGGATTTGGGAGCGGTTTATATTGGCAGCGGTGTAAATTTTTGTGTTTTCAGTCGTAATGCGACGGCTGTTTATTTGGAGCTTTTTAAAAAATCAGACGACAGTGCTCCTGCATGTACTATAAAATTAGAGCCTAAAATAAATCGTACTGGCGATTTGTGGCATGTCTTTATTGAAGGTTTAAAACCTGGAGCACTTTATCTTTTTAGAGTTGACGGCCCTTTTGAGCCAAAAAACGGGCACAGATTCAACAAAGATATTTTTCTTTATGACCCTCGCGCAAAAGCTCTGACAGACGGTTCGCTTTTTAAAAATTTAAATTCCCAAAAAGTCTGTCCTCTCGAAAAAATGCCAAAATGCGTAGTTGTAGACGAACTTTCTTATAATTGGGAAAATGACCAGCCTCTAAAAACGCCTTTAAACGAAAGCATTATTTACGAAATGCATTTAAAAGGCTTTACGGCTTCTCCTTCTTCTGAAGTAAAATTTCCTGGAACTTATCGCGGGGCAATCGAGAAAATTCCTTATTTAAAAAAACTTGGAATTACCGCGGTTGAGCTTTTGCCTGTTCAGGAATTTGACGCATTTGAAAATATGAACACAAACCCAAAGACCGGCAAACGCCTTGTAAATTATTGGGGCTACAGTACGACGGCTTTTTTTGCGCCAAAAGCAGCATATTCTTCGGATAAAAGACCTGGAGCATGTGTTGCCGAATTTAAAGACATGGTAAAGGCTTTTCACAAAGCTGGAATTGAAGTTATTTTGGATATTGTATTCAACCATACTGCCGAAGGAAACGAGCACGGAATTACATTTGGTTTTAGAGGATTCGACAATTCAATTTATTATCAGCTTGTAAGCACAAATAAAGAATATTATGTAAATTTTTCTGGCTGCGGAAATGCCCTCAATTGCAATCATCCTGTCGTTCAAGAATATATAATCGGCTGTCTGCGCTATTGGGTTCGAGTAATGCACGTAGATGGCTTCCGTTTTGACCTTGCAAGCGTCCTTTCCCGTGACGAAAATGGTTTTTTGACCTTAGAAGCGCCTCTTACAAGACGAATAAGCGAAGACCCTATTTTGCGCGATGTAAAAATAATTGCAGAGCCTTGGGATTGTGGCGGCGCTTATCAGGTTGGTTCTTTTCCAGGCGGAAGATGGTGCGAATGGAATGATAAATTCCGCGACGGCATAAGGCGTTTTATCCGTGGAGACGAAAAACTTTCGACAGAAGCCGCGACGCGAATTTCCGGTTCGAGCGATTTATATTCTTCAAGCGGAAGAAAACCGTATCATTCTATAAATTACATTGCGAGCCACGACGGTTTTACAATGAACGACTTGGTTTCGTACAATTACCGTCACAACGAGCAGAACGGCGAAGAAAACCGCGACGGCACTGACAACAATTTAAGTTACAACAACGGTTTTGAAGGCCCGACGTTAAATCCAAAAATTGAAAAAAACAGAATTCGCCAGATAAAAAATTTTTTTGTTGCTTTGTTTTTGAGCCAGGGAACGCCAATGTTCGTTTGCGGAGATGAAGTTCAGCGTTCTCAAGGCGGAAACAACAATCCGTACTGTCAGGACAACGAAATCTCTTGGTTTGACTGGAACGACATAAAAAAGCACGGCGATTTGTTAAATTTTGTAAAGAAATTGATTGAATTGCGTCGTAATCACCGCGTGTTTATGCGGGTTGATTTTTTTAAAGGGCAAAAAACTGCAACACAGACAAGTCCTGCCGATATAAACTGGTTCAACATTGAAGGTTTTATGCCAGATTGGGCAAAACTAGACAGGTTTTTGGCGTTCAGGCTTGGAGGGGGAATTACAGAACTGGATTCTAAACCGGACAACGATTTTTATGTTGCTTTTAATACCGACATTCACGACGTCACTGTGACTGTGCCGCCGCCATCTGCCGGAAAAAAATGGTATAGGGTTCTTGATACTTCGATAGAAAATGAAGAATGTATTTTATCAGAAGGAAAAGAAGAACTTTTAAGAAATCAGGAAAAATATGTTATTTTGTCAGGTTCTGCCATTGTTTTAATCAGCAAATAGCAAAAAATCGTGATAAAATAATAATGCATGAATTTTTTGGCAAAAAGCGTGCATAAATTGTAGAAAAGTCGATCAAAACATAAATTTGATTTTACAAAAAAGGATGGAGAATAAAAAATGAAGTTTAATGCAGAAAAATTTCGCGAAAATCTTGCGGCTCGTTTGCGGCGTCAGTACGGAAAAGATATTTCTCAGGCAAATGAACATGATCTTTTTGATGCGGTGAGCGCTTCAGTTCAGGAATTGATTTTGCCTTCTTGGATGGCAACTCGCCGCGAATACGAAAAAAAACCGGTAAAGCAGCTTTATTATCTTTCGGCCGAATTTTTGATGGGCCGTGCCTTGAGCAACAATTTGATAAATCTTGGAATAAAAGACGAAGTTAAAAAAGTTCTCGACGAAATGAACATAAATTTTAACGTGATTGAAGATGAAGAGCCGGATGCTGGACTTGGAAACGGCGGACTTGGCCGTCTTGCCGCTTGTTTTTTGGATTCACTTGCAACTCTCGACTATCCTGGACACGGTTACGGAATTCGCTACGAATATGGAATGTTTGAACAGCACATCGAAAACGGCTATCAGGTTGAATATCCAGACAACTGGCTCAAACATCGCGATCCTTGGGAAGTAAAACGCTCGGATTTGGCGGTAACTGTAAAATTTGGCGGAGAAATCAAATACGGAAAAACTCCTGACGGACAGGACAGATTTTATCTGGAAAATGCCGAAGAAGTGATTGCGACTCCTTACGATATGCCGGTTGTCGGTTTTGACACAAACACTGTCAATACTTTGCGTCTGTGGCAGGCTTCGAGTCCAAACGGTTTTGATTTACAGCTCTTTAACGACATGCGTTACAACGAGGCTGTTTTTAAACAGAACGATGCAGAAAATATTACTCGTGTTCTCTATCCGAACGACAACGGTCCTCAAGGAAAAACCCTCCGCTTAAAGCAGCAGTATTTTTTCTGTTCAGCGTCGCTTCAGGATTTGGTTCATCACTTTGTTGCTGATTATGGAACGGATTTTGCAAAATTCCCGGAACTGCATGTGATTCAGCTGAATGACACTCATCCGGTTGTTGCAATTCCTGAGTTGATGCGCATTCTTATGGACGAATATTCGATGGGTTGGAATGAAGCATGGGACATCGTTACAAAAACTTTTGCCTATACAAACCATACGATTTTGGCAGAAGCGCTTGAAAAATGGGACATTTCAATTTTTCAGAGCCTTTTGCCACGAATTTATCAGATTATTGAAGAAATCAACCGCCGGTTTCTTATTGAACTGCACGCAAAATTTCCAGATGATTATCAAAAGCAGAACAGAATGTCGATTATTCATGATGGAAAAGTTTACATGGCTTGGCTTGCAATTCACGCAGGCTTTAGCGTAAACGGAGTTGCCGCGCTTCATACCGAACTTCTTAAAAATGTTGAATTAAAGGATTGGTACGGACTTTATCCTCAGAAATTTAACAACAAAACAAATGGAATTACTCAGCGACGCTGGCTATGCAATGCAAATCCTGAACTTGCAAAATTTATTACAGACAGAATTGGTCACGGTTGGGAAAAAAATCTTTCGAAACTCAAAGAACTTGAAAAATTTGCAGATGATGAAAAATCTCTTGATGAATTGATTTCAATTAAGCGTCATAACAAAGAAATCCTTGTTGATTATTTAAAGCATCATCAAAATGAATTTCTTGATCCAGATTCGATTTTTGATGTTCAGGTTAAGCGTCTGCACGAATATAAACGTCAGCTTTTGAATGTCCTTCATATTATGTATTTGTACAACAAAATTATCGAAGACCCGACATTCAATCCTCCAAACCGTACGTTTATTTTTGGAGCAAAGGCTGCTTCTGGCTATCGTCGTGCAAAGGCGATAATCAAATTGATTAACACAGTTGCAGAACGTGTAAACAACGATCGTCGTGTGGGTGGCAAACTTCGCGTTGTATTTGTTGAAAATTATCGTGTAAGTGTTGCAGAAAAGATTTTTCCGGCGGCAGATGTTTCTGAACAAATTTCAACGGCAGGAAAAGAAGCTTCTGGAACTTCTAATATGAAGTTTATGGTAAATGGCGCGCTTACGCTCGGAACTTTGGACGGCGCGAATATTGAAATTTTTGAAGAAGCAGGAAAAGAAAACGGTTTTCCTTTTGGTTTAACAACTGAAGAAATTCAAAAAATGGAAAAAGAGCACTCTTACAATCCTCAGCAGTATCTTGAACGAAATCCGGCTCTTGCAAAAGTTGTCGGTCAGTTGGTTGACGGCACTTACGATCCAAGCCATCAGATTTTTAAGGAAATACACGATTCTCTTGTTTACGGAGTTGAAGGCCAGCGTCCAGACGTTTATTACGTTCTTGCAGATTTTGAGCTTTACTGCAAAGCTCAGGAAGAAATTGCAAAAGCTTATGCCGACAAAAAAGCTTGGGCGCGAAAAACTTTAATCAACATAGCCAACAGCGGAAAATTCTCTTCAGACCGAACAATTGAAGATTATGTCCGCGATATTTGGCATTTGAGAAAAGTTGAAGTTGCTGACAGCGATGTGAAATAAGCGATTGCAAAAAATTTTGTAAATACTTTTTGTTGAATTACAAAAAAAATTTCTTTATAATTTTAAAAGTTTTTTATTTTGGAGGACTTTTATGAAAAAAGTTTTAAGTGTTGTTTTGGCAGTGGTTGCCGCCGCTTCGCTTTTTACTGGCTGTTCTAAAAAAGACAAGGCTGCCGGCAAAAAAGTTTGGATTGTTGCTACAGATACAGTATTCCGTCCGTTTGAATACACTAACGAAAAAAATGAATTTGTTGGTATTGACGTTGATATTCTTGCTGCGATTGCAAAAGATCAGGGTTTTGACTACGACCTTCAGTCGCTTGGTTGGGATGCTGGTGTAGCTGCTGTTCAGGTTGGACAGGCTGACGCTCTTATTGCTGGCGCAACAATCAAACAGGAAAGAATTGACAGTGGCTGGATTTTTTCTGACGGATATTATGACGCAACTCAGACTTTTGTAGTTGCAAAAGACAGTTCAATTGCATCTTTTGCTGACCTTGCTGGAAAAAATGTTGCTGTTAAAAACGGAACTGCCGGCGCAGACTTTGCAAATTCTCTTAAAGATAAATATGGCTTTAAGGTAACAGTTTTTGAAGATTCTCCGACAATGTATCAGGATGTAATCCTAGGAAACAGCGCTGCCTGTGTTGAAGATACTCCAATTATGGCAGATAACATAAAGACTGGAGGACTTGCCCTCAAAATTCCTGCTGGAATGGAAAGCAAAGGCGCTCCATACGGCTTTGCAATTATGAACAAAGCAAACCAGCCGTTGCTCGATATGTTCAATGCCGGACTTAAAAATATTAAAGAAAACGGAACTTATCAGGCAATTCTTGATAAATACTTGAAATAGTTTTTGCATTTACTGCAAAAAGGGACTGTTTAAAAACTTGTTTGAAGCGATTAAGGAGCAATTTAAAAATTGTTCTTTTGGCTCGAATATTGTTTTTGCAGTCCTTTTTTTATGCCTTTGTAAAATTTGTTCGCTGGACAAGCGATTGGAGTACCGCCGAAGGTGTTGTTTTGCAGCGCAAAACAATGGAGCGCGGAGACGCGGAAGTACGGAAAGCGCGGTTTTTGCGCTAGCAAAAATGGCCCCAAAATCGTGCATCTTTTAGATTGAGAAATGGCGGATTTTCCGTTATACTATAGTAGAAAATATGGGGTTTGCCCGACACTAGTTTTTTGAGGTTGCATTTTGATTTCGATTCTTCAGGTTTATTCGCTGATGCTTTTGCGTTCACTTGGCTATACGCTGGTTCTTTGTCTGTGGGCGTTGCTTTTTGCAATGGTTATTGGTCTTATTTTTGCTTTGTGCAATGTAAGCAGCAGTAAAATTTTGAATGTTATTGGTTCGGTTTATGTCGATGCAGTGCGTGGCGTTCCGTTGATTGTTCTGGCGTATTTTATTTATTTTGGCGTGCCTCAGGCTTTTAGGCTGGCTGGGGTGAACAATTTTAGGCTTCCGGCCTTGCAGGCTGGTACGATTGCGCTGGCGATGAACTGTGGCGCTTATATGGCGGAAATTTTTCGCGCAGGAATCGAGTCAATTGATGTCGGGCAGATGGAAGCGGGGCGAAGTCTTGGGCTTTCTTATGCAACAACAATGCGCCGTGTAATTTTGCCGCAGGCTTTTAGGGTAATGATTCCTTCAATTATAAATCAGTTTATAATCACCTTAAAAGATACATCGATTTTGTCCGTAATTGGTTATCCTGAGCTTACAAACATGGGAAAGACAATCAGCGGCAATACTTTTAAATCGCTTCAGACTTGGGCAATCGTTGGAATTATGTACATGGTCGTAATTGTTTCTCTGAGCAAAATTGCAAAGATTATTGAAAGGAGATTAAAGCGAAATGTTGAGCGATAAAGTAAAAATTCACGTTGAAAATCTTCGGAAAAATTTTGGTAATTTGGAAGTTTTAAAAGATATTTCGCTGGATGTTCACGAAGGCGAGGTTGTCTGCATAATCGGGCCGTCTGGTTCTGGAAAATCGACTTTTTTGCGATGTCTGAATCATCTTGAAGAGCCGACAAGCGGAAAAATTATTGTAAACGATACGGATATTACCGACAAAAAAGTAAATTTGAATAAGGTGCGCGAAAATATCGGAATGGTTTTTCAGCATTTTAATCTTTTTTCAAATATGAATATCATCAGCAATCTTATGCTTGCTCCTGTTGAGCTAAAAAAAATGTCAAAGGAAAAGGCAAAAATTGAAGGAATGAAACTTCTTAAACGCGTTGGACTTGAGTCAAAGGCTTTTGCACATCCGCAGCAGCTTTCGGGCGGTCAAAAGCAGCGTGTTGCGATCGCGCGTTCTCTTGCAATGAATCCTCAAATTTTGCTTTTTGACGAACCGACGAGCGCCCTTGACCCTGAAATGGTTGGCGAGGTTTTGGAAGTTATGAAGGAGCTTGCCCGCGGAGGAATGACAATGGTTGTTGTAACGCACGAAATGGGATTTGCCCGCGAAGTTGCAGACCGCGTTGTTTTTATGGACTGCGGTTTTATAATTGAACAGGGAACTCCAGAAGAAGTTTTAAAAAATCCGAAAGAAAAACGAACTCAGAGTTTTTTGGAAAAAGTTTTGTAGCAGATTTTGCTAAAATGTTGCTAAACAACTTAAAAAGTCAATTCTAAAACTGAAGCTTTAACCTTGACTTTTTATGGGAGCATAAAATTGAAAAAAATAATTACAATCAGCCGCGAATTTGGTGCAGGCGGTTCAACAATCGGCAAAAAAGTTGCAGAAATTCTTGGTTATGAGTATTATGACAAAAGTATAATTTTGCAGGCGGCAAGTGAAAAAAATATCGATATTTCTAAAGTTCTAAAAAGCGACGAAGAAGCGCCGTTTTTGACGGGATTTACACAGTCGCTTTTTGATTTTTACAATAAACCGATAAACGATCAAATTTTTGAAGCGCAAAAAGAAGTTATCCGCAAATTTGGAGAACACGGTCATTGCGTTATTGTCGGCAGAAACGCAAATCAAATTCTTCAGGAATTTGATGACAGCTTGCATGTTTTTATTCACGCAGATCCATGGTGGAGAGTTGAATACTTAAAAAACAATAGAATGCAGGATGTTTCGGAAGAAAAAATCATGCGGGATCTTGTAAGAGTTGACCGCAAACGTTGCAAGTATTGCACTTACTACACAAATACCGAATTTGGCGATTCTAGATATTACGATTTGTGCTTGAATTCTGGAAAAATTGGACTTGATGAGTGTGCAAAACTTATTGTTGAGTTAAGCCGCTAAAAAAGGACTTAAAAATATGCGTTTTCCAAAACCGCTAAAAAAAGGCGATACGATTGCCATTGTTGCTCCGAGTTTTGGCGCAACGACAGAACCTTACAATTTTCGCTTTAACGAGGCAGTCCGCCGTTTTAAAGAACGTGGTTATAACGTGGAAATTGGCGAGTGCTGCTACAAGTCTGACGGTCTTGGAATTTCGACAGACCCAAAAATCGCCGCCGCTGAACTCCAAAAATATTATTTAGACCCCAAAATAAATGCTGTTTTTAGTTGTGGCGGCGGTGAACTCATGTGCGAAACCGTAAGTTACGTTGATTTTGAAAAACTCAAAACTGCCGAACCAAAGTGGTTTATTGGTTGCAGCGACAATACAAATTTCATTTTTCCGCTTGTAACCCTCTGCTCAATTCCGGCAATCTACGGTCAAAATGCTCCTGGATTCGGAAAACCCTGGGAACAGAGCGAGCTTGATGCCTGGAATCTTCTCGAAGGAAAGAGTTTTACGGTCAGCGGTTATCCGAAATTTCAAAATCCAGATGTAGAGAGCGAAGACCCTCTTTCTCCTTATATTTTGACTGACAGAAAAGAACTTGTGTCTTATATTCCTTCTAAAAATGGAAATACTTTAGAACTTTTGCTGCCAGACGAAAAATTGGAATTTGACGGAACTATTCTGGGCGGCTGTCTTGACTGCATTGTCGGTTTGAGCGGAACTCGGCTGGAAAACGTTTGCCGGTTTAGCGAAAAGCACAAAAAAATTGTTTGGGTTTTGGAAAGTTGTGATTACAATCCAATGGATATCCGCAGGGCGCTCTGGCATTTAAAAGAAAGCGGCTGGTTTAAAAATGCCTCGGGGTTTGTTTTTGGACGGCCGCTTGCGGCTTTTCGGCAGGAAATGATGGGCGTAAATCAATACAATGCAGTAACAGGAATTTTGGGCGATCTTGGAGTTCCAATTGTTTTGGATGCCGATATTGGTCATATTGATCCGGCAATGCCCTTGATAATTGGAGCAAATTCAAAAATTTCTGTAAAAAATGACGAAATAAAAATCGAAATGAATATTTTATAAAAATTTTATAAGTTGGGGCTTCCACCGCTTGCGCGGTGTCGGGTGTTTCGCCATTTCATTATAAGCGGACGAGTCCGCTTATAACGCTACGCGTGGCTACACCCCCTAAGCCGTTTTATTTTTTTACAAAAGTACTAATCAGACCGATAACCCATCCCGCAAGAATTATATAAAATCCAAAGCCTGTAATTTTAAACCAGTCTTTAAAAAAGTTTCCGCGTGCAAAAAAGATAAGTCCGAGCACAATAGAAGCAAGCAGACAAACTGTTTTTAACATGCTTGAATTAGAAACTTTTACAAAGCACAGAATAATTCCAACGGCTGCCGCAACAAACATTAAAAGTGCAAGCCACGAATCTAAATTGCTCAAGTCCTTAAAAGCATCAATTATTGTAAAATCAATCTTTCCAAGAATACCAAGCGAAATTCTTATAATCGGTAAAAAACTTCCGACTACAACTGCAATCATTCCAATCAAATAAAAAAGGTTAAAACTACTTTTTTTTGCCATAACAACTCCTCTAAAAAAGCTTGCATTGCAAACTCAATTAAACATAATTTTAACACGAAAAATATTTTTTGCAATTTTTATTGATTTATTGTTTTTTTGAAAGGTTTTGTGTCGTCAAAGTCAAAAATCGTTTTTTCTTCAATAAATCTTGAATATTCTCGTTTCCAAATTAAATGAGCGTCGCTTGAATCGTAGGCTTCCAGCGCTTCTTTGTCCATGTCCATTTCAATCATAATGTCGGCGCGGTTTTCGCGTTTTATGCAGCACTTGTAAATTTTTACGTAATGTACTCCGTTAATTTCTGTTGTTGCAGTATTAAACAGTTCTTGAATCTGCTCAATAAACGAATTTTCGATTTTTTTTGAAATTTCCGGAACAAATTTTACAAGGATACAGTGTTTCATTTTTGGTTCCTCCGTTTTTACTGCGCTTTGAGAGAATTTATTATTGTTCCGGCAACGCGCTCTCCGTCCATTGCCGAACTTCCAATTCCTCCAGAATATCCGCTTCCTTCTCCGCATGGATATAGATTTTTAATTGCCGTACATTCCAAAGTGTCTTTGTTGCGTAAAATTCTTACAGGAGTGCTGGTTCTTGTTTCCGAAGCGATTAGAATTGCGTCAGGGCAAACAAAACCTTTCATGCTTTTGTTAAAATCCTTAAATCCTGCCTGCAATTTCTTACAAATATCTTTTGGAAGCCATTTATCCAGTCTGCTTGAAACAACTCCGGGTTTATAACTTGTAATTGGAAGCGATTTTGATTCTTTTTCTTCAAGAAAGTCCGTTAGCCTTTGAGCTGGTGCAAGCTGACCGGAACCGTTTTTGAAAGTTAATTTTTCGAGCCAGGTTCGCCAGTAAAGCCCGGCAAGTGCAGGACAGCCTTCACCTTCTGCCTGTTTTTTAAATTCCTGAGGAATGTCTTCCGGTCTGCGTTCAACGACAATTGCCGCATTTGACCACTGGCTGTTTCGTCCAGAAGAACTCATTCCGTTTACGACAATCTGATCTTTTGCTGTTGCACATGGAACGACAAAGCCGCCGGGACACATGCAAAAACTGTAGACTCCGCGGCCGTCAACCTGAGTTGTAAGACGGTATTCGGCGGCGGCAGGCATTTGTTTTCCGTGGAATTGAATTGAATCTATAATTGCCCGCGGATGTTCAACCCGGACTCCGACCGCAAATGTTTTTGCTTCGAGCGCATTTGGTGCAATTTTCGAAACCATTTGGTAAATATTTGACGCAGAATGTCCAGTTGCAAGAATTATTGAATCTGCAAAAATTTCTTTTTCTTTTCCATCGGTAAGATTTTTGATTTTTACACCGGTCGCCTTTAATTCATTGTTCTGAGAAGTTTTTTCTACAATTAAATCTGTACAAAGTGAATTAAAATGAATTTCACCGCCAAGTTCTACAATTTTTTTTTCCATGCGGTCAATAATGCCAGGAAGTTTATCTGTTCCAATGTGAGGATGCGCATCGGTAAGAATGTTCGGATTTGCTCCAAATTCAACAAAAATTCTGTAAATTTTATAGATGTCGCCACGTTTGTTTGAACGGGTGTAGAGTTTTCCGTCAGAAAAAGTTCCTGCTCCTCCAGAACCAAAACAAAAGTTTGAATTTTCGTCCAAAATTCCATCTTTTGTAAGGTTTTCAATGTCGCCTGCCCGAACTTTTGTCGGATTTCCACGTTCAATAATAACCGGCTTAATTCCTGCTTCGAAAAGTTTAAAAGCCGCATAGAGTCCTGCCGGTCCGCAGCCGATTATAACTACAGAGCGTTTTCCATCGGCGTGTTTCCAGTTGAGCGCAATGTTTTCTAAATCTTCCGGTTCTTCATCAATGTAAATTTTGTAACGCATAACGAGCTTAATCTGGGAATGCCGTGCGTCAATCGATTTTTTTATAAAAACCGAAGTGATTTTCTGTCCATTTTCAAAAATTTTTTTTTCTTTAAGAGCTTGCCGAATTTTTGCATCGATTGTGCTCTGATTTTTTTCGTCCTCTGGCATGAGGGTGATTGAAAGTTCACAAGTCATGCCGATATTATATTAATCATCTCCAAAAAATGCAATTTTTAGAGCTTAAACATTATTTAGACATGGAACAAATCAATCTGAGAACCAATTTTCAAGATTGATTTCTGCATTGCTTTGGAAATATTGCTCAAAGTTTTTTCGTTGTCGCTAATTTGGTTTGCAGAAGCTGTCATTTCTATCATGCTTGATTTGATTTCTTCTGTTGCTAGCTGTAATTTTTTAACTTGATCCAATATTGTCTGGTTGCCTGCCGACATGCTTCCGGAAGAGACACGAACGTCAGAAGTTGAATCGTTCATCATTTTGAGCGCATCTGTAATCTGATGGCTGCCGATTTCACTTTCTTCCATTGCGCCTTTTATTTGCTGAACAAGCTGGTCAGTTTCTCGGATTTTCTTTGTTACTGATTGGAACGAATTTTTAGCCTCTGCCGAAGATACAACGACAGTTTCAATCGAATTTTGAATTTTCTGAAGTTCATCGCGGATCTGTTTTGACTGGCGGCTAGAACTTTCGGAAAGATTGTGAATTTCATCCGCAACAACGCTAAACCCGCGTCCTGCATCGCCTGCATGCGCAGCTTCGATAGAAGCATTCATTGCCAAAAGGTTTGTTTCGCTCGCAATTTTAGAAATAACTTTGTTTGCTTCCATAAGCATTTGGCTCTGTGCTTGAATTTGCTGAATCTGTTCGTCTACGCTGTTCTGTTTTTCAATTCCTGTAGTTGTGTCGTTTTCGAGAGAGATAAATGAATCAACCATATGCTCAGTGCTTCTTGTAACGGAAGAAATATTTCCAAGCATTTCTTCTACTGCTGCGCTGGCCTGAGTAACTCCAGACGACTGGTTTTCAATCATTGCATTTAAAGCTTCGATATTTTTCGTAATCTGGTTTACTTTGTCTGTAGTTTCCTCAACAGATTTTCCCTGCAATTCAATTTGGCTGCTTACTGTGCTTATATTTGAAATGATTTTGTTGATAGAAGAACTTGTTTCGCATGTTGTACCTGCCATTTCTCCGTCAACTTTTGAAAGTTCATCCTTCGATTCTTTTATCCGCATAATAATATGATGCAAATTTTGTGTAAAAGTGTTGAATCCCAAAACAACTTCGCCAACTTCGTCTTTTGTTTTTACTTCGATTCGTTTTGTTAAATCTGCAGCACCGGAAGCGATTTCGATAATTGAATTTTTAAGCTGAATGAGAGGATGAACTAACATTGTCAGATAAATAGAAGTTACAACCAAAAGTATGATTGCAATCATAATGCTTATAAAACAAATCTGGAAAGCGCTCTTTTTTGCCATCGAAACGATTTCTGTTTGGTTTATTGAAATTGCCAGCGACCAGTTTGTATGGTTAATTGGGCAGTAGAAAACGTAATTTGTTGCATTTCGTTCGCTGTCTTTGATAATTCCGGTTCCTTTTTGGCTCAAAATCATTTTTTGAGTCATTTCCTGATACCCTTTATAGCCGGATTCTTCATCGCTCATTACGTAAAAATTCTTCATGATTTTTTCAGAATCTGGATGAGCAATAATATTTCCTTTTGAATCGATTGCGTAGGTAAAACTGTTGTCGCTAAAATTCGACTGTGTAATTTGGTAATTCACCTTGCTCAAAGCAAGCGCGCCGACAATAACTCCCCAAAACGATTTGTTCGTGTTTGTTACTGGAGCAGAAACATAAAAAATGTAACCGATTCCGTCTGGAGATGGCACAGGATCAGAAATATATTGTTGTTTTCCGTTTGTGTAAATTGCCGTAAAAAAGTCTTCATGCGAAATGTCGGTGTAATTTCCGTTAGAATCGTACATTTTTCCGTCTTGGCCGGCAATTCCGATAAAATCAAAACTTGGATCGATTAAATCTTTGTTTTCTGTCAGATAATTGCAGGCAAGTTCATAATTTCCAGAAGTAAATGCCTCGCTGTTTGTAAAAATTCCAAAACTTTTAGAGAAAGAATCCAGCCAGTAAGTTAAACCGTCGGCTGTCCGTTCTGCAATTGTTGTAGAAAAATTTGTATAAGTTTCTGTGTTGTCTTTTGCAATCGAATGAACCAGAAAAAATGATAAAGTTGTAAATGAAAGTGCAAAAAAAACAAAAAGAAAGACTGCAAATTTAAAGGTGATCGAACGTAGTATATTTTTTATAGAAATTTTATGCTTAGAGTGTTTTGCGGTTTTCTGCTTTTTTTGTTTAGATTTTTTTTCTGATGGCGCATCTTCCAAAGCCTCTAAAACTTCGATATTTTCGTCAGAAGAATTTTGTTCATTAAAAGCAGGATTTCCGGTAGAAATAATTCTGTTGTTTTCAAGTTCTGGATTAAAAGGTTCGTTCATACAATCCTCCGAATAAAGAGCAAACACTCACCCGCCATTTTTAAATTGTCCAATATCTCTATTATCGTCTAAAAAAACATATCAATAAAGAAAAATAAACACTTTTTAGCAAAATATAACCAAAAATTCCTTAAAGTGCCAGTGTTGAAAAAAACATAAACTGTAGATAATATAAAGACAAGCGGTTTATTTTGAGTTTAAATTTTCCGGTCAAGCCAAAACAATTTCTCAGGAAATTCGATAGGGAAAATCATTGCTTGGATTTTTTGAACTTCGATATTTAACCTGAAAAATAAAATTATAAATTTTGGGTCATGCGGTTGCCCAGAAACTTTGTTCGCAGTTGTAATCGGCTTGTCAAAAAGGCAAAATTTTCTATATTTTGCGGTTTCGGCGGGCGCAACCGCAGCAAAAATAAAATTTGGACACCCGCACCGGGCTTTGCAGGGTTTCATTGTTTTGTTTGGCTTCGATAAGCTCAGCCGGCACAAAACAACGCTATGCGCCCTTCCAATCCCTTGCCCTAAAGGAATTTACTTATGAAAATCAATCAGCTCGAAAATCTTTTGTCGCAGAATGAATATCCAGGACGCGGAATTGTTGCAGGTCTTTCAGAAGACGGAAAATATGCTGTCAGCGCATACTGGACAATGGGACGCAGCGCTGGAAGCCGTAACCGCATTTTTACAGTCGAAACAGAAGATGGAAGCGAAGTTGTTCGCACAAAAGCATTTGATCCAAGTTTAATCGCAGGTGATCCAAGCCTTATAATTTATGCGGCAGTTCGTCAGTTCAAAAACAGTACAATCGTAACAAACGGTGATCAGACAGACACGATTTTTGAAGGTCTTAGAGAAGGAAAAACTTTTGAACAGTCATTGCGTTCTCGTAAATATGAACACGATGCTCCAAATTACACTCCGAGAATTTCTTCACTTTTAAATATAGAAAATGGAAAATTCGATTACGCAATTTCAATCTTAAAAAGCGATTTTGGAAATCCAGACAACACTTTAAGATTCACATTTGCATACGACAATCCTGTAAAAGGCCAGGGAAGATTTATTCATACTTATATGGGCAACGGAAATCCTCTTCCGTCGTTTGAGGGTGAACCGGAAGTTGTAGAAATCAAAGGCAATATCGAAGAATTTACCGACAAAATCTGGTCAAGTCTCAACGAAGAAAACAAAGTAAGTCTTTTTGTCCGCTTTATTGACATTCAGACTGGAAAATTTGAAGAAAAAATCATCAATAAAAACAAATAATGCAAAAAGTTCTTTGCACAACGCTCTTAATCGAAAAATCCCCTCAGGCTCTGCCTTTGGGGGTGGCTTGTATTGCTTCTGCCGTAAAAAACGATGACCGCACAAAAAATTTTTACAATGTTGAATTGTGTGATTTTTGCAAGGAATCTCCCGAAATAAAAAAGATTTTGTCCGAAGCAGAAATTGAAGCAGAAAAAAATGCCGGTGAAATGCAGACAGGCTCTTACATTGCTGAGCAACTGGCAAAAAAAAGTCCGCAAATCGTGCTTTTTAGCATTTACGTGTGGAATCATGTTGCTTTGGAAAATGCTGCCCGCTGTCTCAAAAAAATAAACCCGGAAATCATAACAATTGCTGGCGGTCCTGAAGTTACGGCAGATCCATTTGTCTTTGAGGGATTTGATTATACGATTGCAGGAGCTGGCGAAGAAGCCGCAGTTTTGCTTTTGGAATCGATTTTTAAAAATGCCGGTGCAGAAAAATTGCCCGAAATTCCAGGACTTTTCTATTTAAACGGCAAACCTCAGGTCTTCCAGTTTGCGAGAACTTCACCCTGCGCCTTAGAAAAACTTTCTTCACCATATCTTGACGGCACACTCGACGTTGCAAAATACGGCGGAGCTTTATGGGAACTTGCCCGTGGCTGCCCTTTTAAGTGTTCATATTGCTATGAATCCAAAGGCGAAAAAAAAGTAGCATATTTTCCGATGGAACGGATCGAAAAAGAAATCGAGCTTTTTGCCCAAAAAAAAGTTCCTCAGGTTTTTGTCCTTGATCCAACCTACAATGCGAGCAAAGAACGCGCCATTCAGATGCTCAGGCTGATTGAAAAAAAAACGCCGGACACTTTTTATTATTTTGAAGCGCGGGCCGAATTTATTGACCGCGAACTTGCAAAAGCCTTCAGCCGCGTGCGCTGTGCCCTGCAAATTGGAATGCAGAGCGCAGATCCAGAAGTCTTAAAAAATGTACATCGCACGCTCGACAAAAAAAAGTTCAGCAAAAATATTGGTTATCTTAACGAGGCAGGCGTGACTTTTGGCTTTGACCTGATTTACGGATTGCCGGGCGACACATTAAAAGGTTTTAAAAACAGTATTGATTATGCGCTCAGCCTTTATCCAAACAATCTTGAACTTTTTTGCCTTTCGGTTCTTCCAGGAACAGATTTGCACGATTCAGCAAAAAAATTTGGAATGATATGGGAACAAAAACCGCCTTACAACGTTTTAAAAACACCTCAATTTCCAGAGTCAGACTTGCAAAAAGCCGCTTCGCTTGCACGGGCGGTAAATCTTTTTTATACGCAGGGTCGCGCAGTAAGCTGGTTTAACTGCATAATTTACCATCTGCACAAAAAGCCGAGCGTTTTTCTTGGAGAATTTGAAAAATATCTTCGAGAAGAAAAAATTATGCTTCCGCCCGAACCAAAAATGCCGCAGATTAGAAAATTGCAGAAAGATTTTATAAAAAAACAATTTGAACAAAATCATCTTGCAAAGTATATAAATATAGTCAGCGATATGATAGAGCTTTACGGCGCTTTGAGCGATGCAGACGGCGACTGCCAGACATCAACCATAAAATTGCACTATTGGCCAGAAGACGTGCTCTCAGAATACGCAATGGATTTGCCATTTTTTTGCGCAAACGCCGAATTCCACCCATGCAAAATAAAAGTTCAGCCTTCTCCCGATGGCGCTGTTTTCAATATTGAATAAAAACCGTATGTGCCATAAAAATTTGGACCGCATTTTGCGTACAATCCGGCTTTTCACGGTTCCGCTTTCGCTCCATCCGCCGAGGCGGACGCATTCGCGCCGTTACAATCCGGGGTATATTATTCCCTTAAAAATTAACTTTTCTGGCTTAAACTCTTCAAAAAAGAAAAATTCAATTGACATAACTATGTTGTTAGTGTATGCTAACAACATAGTTAGCTTGTGCTAACCTAAGTGTACCTCATGGCAGTACGATTCTTAAGTTCTGACTGTTTCTCTGGAGTGTTGTACTGCCATATTTTTTTGGAATTTTTAATGGGATTTGAAGAAACTGTGATTCATTGCAGCGCTCCTGCGCTTTGCGGAATAAAACCTGCAAGCCTTTTTAGCCTTAAAAATGAATTTTATTCAACTAATCGAAGCCGGCTTTTTTCCTGGCGTAAAAATTTTTCAAAAGACAGGCGTTTTTTTGTTGTTCTCAAAAAAGACGACGGACGGGTTTTGATTTTTGTTTACGACAAAGGCTTGCTTGAAGAAGTTTGCTCCAAAAAGAAAAACCAGGAATACTTAAAAACTAAGGGATATGATGTTGAAAAAGGTTTTAATTCGATTTTGAGCGAACTTTTATTTCGGCTTGCCCACGAAAGCTCCTTTCCGCACGAAACTGGACTTTTTTTGGGCTATCCGCTCGAAGATGTCATAGGTTTTGAAACTCAAAATGCCAGAAACTGTGTGTTTAGCGGATTCTGGAAAGTTTATGGAGATAAGCAGGCTGCACTTGATTTAATGGAAAAGTACAGGCTCTGCACAGAAATTTGTATGTCGTGGTTCAGGCAGGGACTTAGCGTTCCTCTTGCTGCGCAAAAATATAAAAAAATGGAGGAAAATTTATGAAAACAGCAATTGTTTATTCTTCAACAACAGGAAATACGGAGCAGATTGCAAATGCGATTAAGGAAGCTGCGCCGGATGCATATTTTAGCACTGCTGATGTAGCAGACCCCTCAGAAGTTCTTTCTGCGGATTTAATTCTTTTGGGAAGCCCTGCAATGGGCGCCGAACAGCTTGAAGATTCAATGGAAGAGTTCTTTTCGGGAATTGAAGGCCAGATTTCTGGAAAAACCATAGGTCTTTTTGGTTCTTACGACTGGGGCGACGGTCAAATGCTCAGCGACTGGGGCGAACGTGTAAAAGCGGCCGGAGCAAATCTAAAAGGAATTGCAAAAGCTCAGCTTGCTCCAGATTCTCAGGCTCTTGAAGACGCAAAGGCGCTTTTAAACTAGTTTTTTTTGAAATTTGGTTGGTTGATATGTTGAATTCATTTTGAATTTTTCATATACTAATCAAACTTATCGGAACACCGAGGAAAGGAGGTGAAATTACATGGCAACAATCGTTGTAGACGAGTCAGAGAACCTCGAAAAAGCAATTAAACGCTTTAAGCGCATGGTTGAAAAAGAGGGCATTGTTCGTGAATGTAAACGCCGCGAATACTATGTAAAGCCTTCTGCAGAAAATCATCAGAAGAAAACTGCTTTGGAACGCAAACTTTTTAACAAAAGACGCAAGTCAGAAAAAAAAGATTACTAGTTCTAAAAGTGAACGGGCTGCTCAAATGGGCGGCCCTTTTTATTTATATAGCAAACAAAAAAACAATGAAAAAGATAAATAAAAATGACCGTTGGTTTTAAGCGAATGAAACTTTTGTCCAGCGGTCATTTTTTTGTTTAGTTTGATTCTGGTTTAAGGCCGTCTACCATAAATTCCGAAGGAATTCTTGACGGATGAGCTTCGTGGTTTACACAGGCCCAGGTTACGTCGGCTTCGGCGCTGATTTGACCGTCCGGTTTTTTGATAATCTGGTGCATCGTTCCAGAAACTGCGCCCATTTTGATTGGCCAGGTTTCGATTGAAAGTTCCTCGTGCATTTTTGCAGAAACTTTGTAGTGAATGTCTACGTGGGTTACAAAAAGATAGTAGCCTGCATTGAAGATTCCATCGTAGTTAAAACCTATTTTTTCCAGAAAGTCCATTCTGGCGGTTTCCAGATAGTTTAAGTAAACTGCATTGTTTACGTGGTTGTAAGAGTCGCATTCGTAGGGACGAACTTTTAATACCGTTGTAATTTTCATAATGAGAAAAGTGTAGCATAAAGTAAAAAAAATATAAAACGCATTAAAGCGAGGTTTTAATTTTCTGACAGTTCCGCAAGTTCGCTCCAGCGTTCGTAAGCATGGTTTAGGCGTTCTTCGGCTTTTGTGTATTCTTCTCCGGCTTTTCTCGCTTTTGTAAAGTCTGAATCAGCCATTTGCGCTTCGAGAACGGATTTTTTTTCTTCGAGTTCGAGAATTTCATTTTCGAGAGCTTCGAATTCTTTTTGTTCTTTATAAGTGCGGCGGCGAGGTTTTTCTGGCGAGCAGGCGTTGCGGGCGGCGTTTGAGCCCGCAGAAGGGGTAGCGGACAAGCCATCAAAGCGGAGAGAATCGGCGCTGCTTGCAGGGACGGTTCGTGGAGCGGCTTGGCTTGGGAGCGAGGGGAAGTCTTTCCCCTTTTCATTCTTGGACTGTGCTTTCTTTTTTTCTTCCAAAGTTTGCAGATATTCGGAACATTTGCCGACAAATCCGCTTATGCTGCCGTCTTCTTCCATTATGAAAAGTGTGTCGGCGATTTTGTCCATAAAATAGCGGTCGTGGCTTACGATTAAAAGACAGCCTTGGTAGTCGGTGAGGAACTGCTCGAGAATGTTCATTGTGAAAATGTCAAAATCGTTGGTCGGTTCATCGAGAACGAGAAAATTTGGGTTTGTGATTAGAAGCCGTACCAAAAAAACGCGTTTTCGTTCGCCCCCGGAAAGTGTGGAAAGCATTGAATGTTGGATTTTGCCTTCAAAACCGAATTCGTTTAAGAATTGGGAAGCGCTCAGGTCTTTTCCGTTGTTGCGGTGCACTATTTCGGCCGCTTCTTTTATGTATTCGAGGACTGTCAGGTTGAGGTTTGGAAAAACCGGATTTTGCTGGTAGTAGCCGATGAATGTATTTTCGCCTTTTTCGATTGTGCCGGTGTCTGGCGGAATTGTTCCGGTGATGATGTTTAAGAGCGTGGATTTTCCTGAGCCGTTGTTTCCGAAAATGCCGATTTTTTCGCCTTTGTTAAATTTGTAGGAAAAATTTTTGAGCACTGGCGTAAAGTTTTGTGCGGTTGAATCACCGGCTTCTTTTTCGCCGACGTAGCCTTTTGGAAAATTTTTTGAAATATTGTGCAGTTCGAGAATTTTGCCTCCAAGACGGCGGCCTGCCACTTCAAACGAAAATCCTTTGTCTTGCGAGAATTTTTCGCGGTTTATGAGGGCGTTGTCGCGCTGGATTCTAGCTTTTGCCTTTGTTCCGCGGGCGCATGGACCCCGCATGAGCCAGTCGCGTTCAATTCGGAGAACTGATTCTATTCGGCGTTCTGTATTTTGCTCGATTTCGAGTTCAATTTGTTTTTTTTCGAGATAAGTTGAATAGTTGCCTTCGTAAAGTTTGAGACGCTTGCGGTCAAGCTCGTAAATGCTGCTGCAAACTGCATCCAAAAAATATCGGTCGTGGGTTACCATAAGAACAGTACGTTTTGTTTCGTGAAGATAATTTTGCAGAAAGTAGATTGTTTCTATGTCGAGGTGGTTTGTAGGTTCATCGAGGAGAAGGAGCTTTGTGTCTTCGACGAGAACCTGTGCGAGAGCAACTTTTTTGAGCATGCCGCCGGAAAGAGTTCCCATTTTGCGCGTCATATCTTTAATTCCTAGAGTGCTCAAAATCGAGCGGACTTGAGATTCGTAGTTCCAGAGAGAGCCTTTGTCCATTTCTAGCGTAAGATTGTCGAATCGGTTTTGCTGTTCCTTGTTAAAGCCTTTTTCCATTAAGAGGCAAAGTTCTTCGTATTCGCGGATTTTTGAAAGTTTTGGGCTGTTTGACTTAAAAATGTGCTGTTGAATTGTGTTGTTGGCGTCAAATTGCGGATTTTGGCTTAAAAAACTTGCTCCGCTTTCTTTGTTTATAACGACAGTTCCTTCGTCTGGTTCGAGAACTCCGGCGATTGTAGAGAGGAGCGTTGATTTTCCAGTTCCGTTGCGTCCGATGATTGCGGCTTTTTCGCCTTCATTTAAGCCGAATGTTACTCCGGTGAATAAAGGACTTTCGCGTCCGAATTTTGCAAGGTTGCTGATAGATAAAATGTTCATAAAACGCTCCTGACGCACGGAAAAATTTGCACGAAGAGTAAGGAAACTGTGCCAAAAAAATATATCAAATTTTTGGAATTTAGTTGACAGGCGAGAAAAAGAAAAGTATAAATAAATTATGAACGATTGAACAATTATTCAAATGTTCAAAAGAAGGTGGCTTATGGAAGATGAAATTAAAATGCCGGACGAAGATGTTTTGATTGACCTTGCCGAGCTTTTTAAGATTTTTGGAGATTCGACGCGTGTAAAAATTCTTTTTTGCTTGCATGACGGAGAAAAATCTGTTGGCGAAGTTGCATCATTGCTTGGAATGACGGACAGCGCGATCAGCCATCAACTTAAAATTTTAAAAGACAGCAAGCTTGTGCGCGGGCGACGTGACGGAAAGCAGATTTATTATTCTTTAGACGACGGCCACGTTCTTTCGATTTTGAACCAAGGAATAGAGCACGTTTGCGAGTGATTTTTGATTTTGAATTTTAATTGAGGCATGATAAAAATTACATCCTTGTAATTTTTATTATCACAGTTTGTTCAAGCGATGTTTTTACAAATTGTGATTCTTGCCATCCCTGGCTCGCTGCTAGCGCGGAATTTTATGGGAGGATTTTTTATGGAAAATTTGGTGGAAGAATTTGAAAAAAATAATTTGGAAGAAAAGAAAAATGATAAGGAACCCGATATAAAAGAAAAAAACGGTACTGACATATGTCAAAACGAAGGATGTAAAAAAGAGTATGAACATCATCACAAACATTCCTGCCCATGCTGCCATGCCCACGATTGCGATGAAGACAATGAAGAACACGAAGAAGAAGGTGAGCTTTCGCTCAGACAGATAATTTGCGCAATTGTGCTTTTTGGCGCTGCGCTTGTGGTTGAGCACCTTTCGGTTTTTAGCCGGATGTTGGGTTCAATTCAATTTGGCCCGGTTGGAATGCAAAGGCTTGTTTTTCTTGTTTTGTATTTTGCGGCGTATATAATTTGCGGAAAAGATGTTATAAAATCTGCCGTAAAAAATATTTTGCATGGTGAAATTTTCGATGAAAAGTTTTTGATGAGCATTGCTTCTGTTGGAGCGATTTTTGTAGGCGAAATTGGCGAAGCCGTTGCCGTAATGATTTTTTACAATCTAGGAGAATTTTTTCAGGATTATGCCGTTGATAAAAGCAGAAATTCAATCAGCGCATTGATGGATATTCGCCCGGATAAGGCTTTTGTTGTCCGTAACGGAAAAATCGAAGAAGAAAAACCGGAAAATGTAAAAATCGGCGAAATAATCGAAGTAAAACCAGGCGAAAGAGTTGCTCTCGATGGCGAAATTGAAGAAGGTTCGTCATTTATGGACACAAGTGCGTTGACAGGAGAAAGCGTTCCTCGAAAAGTTGAAAAAGGAAGCGCAATTTTGGCTGGATTTGTAAATATCGAGGGCGTTGTAAGAATTCGTGTTGCAAAAACTTATGGCGAAAGCGCAGTCACAAGAATTTTGGAATTGACGGAAAAAGCTGCCGAAGCAAAGGCAAAAAGCGAAAAATTCATTACCCGTTTTGCAAAATACTACACTCCAATCGTTTGTATTCTCGCGCTTGCCGTTGCAGTTCTTCCGCCGCTTGCACTCAGCGTCTTTGCGCCGGAAATTTTTGCTCAGTACGGATGGCACACATGGGTTTACCGCGCGCTTATGTTCTTGGTTGTAAGCTGTCCTTGTGCGCTTGTAATTTCGGTTCCTCTTTCATTTTTTAGCGGAATTGGAGCGGCAAGCCGGCATGGAATTCTTATAAAAGGAAGCAATTATATCGAAGCCTTGAGCAAAATTGACACTGCTGTTTTTGACAAGACAGGCACGCTCACAAAAGGCACATTTGCGGTTTCAAAAGTGTTTGCGGTTGAAGGTGTTGGCGAAGATGAGCTTTTGGCGCTTGCGGCTCATGCAGAATACTATTCGGTTCATCCAATCTCAAAATCTCTTTGCACTGCACACCAGAAAATGAATTTAAAAAACGGGCTCGACAACAGTTGCTGCGAGCTTTGTATTCGTAAAAATGCAAGGGAAATCAGCGGCCACGGAATAAAAATCGAACTTGACCAAAAAACAGTTCTTGCAGGAAACGAAAAACTTCTGGAAAAAGAAAATGTTCAGATTGACCCAAAAATCAAAATTCAGCTGGAAGAAAAAAAACTTGCCGGAACAGTTGTTCATGTCGCAGAAGATGGCATTTACAAAGGCTGCATAGTCATAAGCGATGAATTAAAAAAAGATGCAAAAAAAACAATCGGCGCTCTCAAAAAATGTGGCGTACGTCAGACAGCAATGCTGACCGGTGACAACCAGAAAACAGCCCAAATTGTTGCAGGCGAGCTTGGAATCGACCGGCTTTTTGCAGGACTTTTGCCGGAAGACAAGGTAAACCGCGTAAAAGAACTTATTGAACAAAAAACTCAAAAAAAAGGCAGCCTTGTGTACGTCGGCGACGGAATCAACGACAGTCCGGTTCTTGCCTGTGCAGACGTTGGAGTGGCAATGGGCGCGCTTGGAAGCGATGCTGCAATCGAAGCGGCAGATGTAGTCATAATGGACGACAAGCCTGAACATTTAATCGACGCGATAAAAATCAGCCGAAGCACAATGGCGGTAGTTTTGCAGAACGTAGTTTTGAGCCTCGGAATAAAAGCTGCAATAATGGTTTTAGGCGCAGCCGGCATAACAGGAATGTGGCTCGCTGTATTTGGCGACGTAGGAGTAACATTTTTTGCCGTCTTAAATGCAATGCGAATTTTAAAAAAGTAAAAAAAAGGAGCTTCCGGCGGCAAGCCGCCGTCAGGCTTTCCGTACTTCCGCTGTCGCTCCATTCGACGCAGCAAGCTGCTTACGAACGCCTTCGGCGGTACTCCAATCCTTAAGCCGGGTTTTGACTTAATTGGCCGAATGTCGGGTTTTAGTAAAACAGTTTCCAAAAATTGCCGTGTCAAGCGCGGAAATGACTCTTAAACTGCTGTTCTTATCAAAACTCGACATTTGGGTTAATAATATTTTTATAATAACTTGTTTTTTACAGATTTGCTGTGTCTTAGATTTTATCTGCTTGCTACAATGTCTATATTTTGAGAGTTTCTGGAGTTTTTTATGAAAAAAAAATTTATTAGCGCTATTTGTGCTGCGTTTTTTTCTGTTGCGGGGCTTTTTGCCGCTCAAATTTCTGCCAATGACAAGTCAGACGGCTGGGCTTCTTTTTCCGGTACAAAAGACCTTTCCGGAAATGCCGTTGTTCCGCCGTCGGCTTATGGCACAAATGGCGGAGCTGGCGCTTCTGTTGTTTTAACTGTTACTAACCGCGAAGAGCTGCTTTCTGCCTTAAAACAGGGAGAGCGCCGGATTATTTATGTAAAAGGTATAATCGACATGACAGACACAGGCAGCGGTTCTCTTTTGCCAGAAACTGTAAACGGTTCAACTGACCAAATGGACAGACTTTTAAAAGAAAAAACAGCCGGAACTGCTCTTCCTGTAAATTCTTATAAAGAATGGAAAGAAAAATACACTGCAAGTTTTAATTACAATGAAGATCAGAGCGGAAAAATTGCAGAACTTCGCACTGAGCTCAACAATTACTGGCGCGAACTTGTATTTTTGCGCTTGCAGGACAACACGACCTTAATTGGTCTTGATGAAAATTCTGGAATTGTAGGCGGAAGCGTGAGCATAAAAAAAGTGCAGAACGTAATCATAAGAAATTTGAGCTTTACAAACTGCTACAATCCTTTTCCAAAAATTGAAGAATCAGACGGCTTGAACGCAGATTTTGACTGTATTGCAATTCAAAATTCAAAATATGTTTGGATAGACCATTGTTCTTTGAGCCCGAAATTTAGCCACAAAGAAGTTGAATCCGACAAATATCTTACAAAAGACGGAGTAAGCATAAAATGGCAGGTTTACGATGGACTTTGCGATATTACGAATACAAATGATTTTGTTACGGTAAGCTGGTGCAAATTCTACAACCATGACAAAACCATGCTGATTGGAAACAGCGACAAAAAAACTGCTGACAGGCTCCATCAGACAATTACGCTTCATCACAACTGGTTTGACAAATGTACTCAGCGGCTTCCAATGGTTCGTTTTGCAACAATACATATTTACAACAATCTTTATACAAATACAGAAAGCCGCGGAATTGACCGCCGTGCAGAATGCCGCATTTACAGCGAAGCAAATTTTTTTGCAGACAAAGAAAAGTCTGTTACTTCAAATACTTTTGGCTCAATGTACGATGTTGCAAGCAAAAATATAAAAACCGCCGGACTTTCGCAAAAACCGGAATGGATTCCTGCTGATTATTATTCTTACAAGGCGGACAGCGCAGAAAACGTTGAGCAGATTGTAAAATCCGGTGCCGGAAATGGAAAAGTTTTGGTAAAAAAATAAAACTTTTTAAGTAAAACTTAGCCCCGGCTGTAGCCCCGAAGTTTTCAGGGTGGTTTTAACCGCCCTGAAAATGCAGCAAAAGCGGAAGGGCGCAAGACGGGTTAGAAGGCAGATTGTGCTCCAGAAATTTTTTAATCGGCCGGCAAAAAAAATCTTTTGAGGTTTCCATAAAATGCAAATTTGTTACATAATGCTTATATGAAAAAAAATGTTTTTAAGTATGCAAAAATTGCTGGAATTATTTGTGGAATTATTGTTGCGCTTGCCGCTGTTTTTAACATTTGCATTTACAATTTTGTTTTTCTGCCGAATTTTAGCCGGGCTGCAAAAGAACGCACTGTTGAGCACGAGATTAAATTTTATGCTGGCGAAGAAAATTACAAGCGTCATCTTGCCGACAGCGAATATATTGATTCTCTAAATCTTCCTTTAATCGAAATTACGAGTTTTGATTCCTTAAAATTAAAAGCGATTGTCTGGAATTCTGAAAATTCTTCTTCTTGCCGCGGAACTGTTCTTTTGATGCATGGTTTTCACTCTGGGCCTGTGCGGGAATTTGCGACAATCGCCAGATTTTTTCATAAGATGAATTTTAACGTTGTTATGCCTTATCAAAGGTCGCACGGTTTGAGCGAAGGAAAATTTATTACTTTTGGAATAAGGGAACGTTATGACTGCCGCGACTGGATGTTAAAAATCAATGAAATTTACGGAAACGACTTGCCGCTTTTTGTCGGCGGAATTAGCATGGGCTGTGCAACTGTCACAATGGCTTCTGGGCTGGATTTGCCGTATAATGTGCGTGGAATTATTGCCGACTGCGGATTTACTGAGCCTTATGAAATTGTGCGCTGGACAATGACGGACGAAATGCGCATTTGGCCGGGAGTTGCGAAAATTCTTCTTGATTCTGCCGGCTGGTACTGCAAAAAAATTGGCGGTTTTGGATTAAAAGAATATTCAACCTTAAAAGCCCTCGAAAAAACACAATTGCCGTTTTTGTTTATAACAGGAACTGACGACCATACTGTTCCTTACGAAATGACCGTAACGAATTTTATGCTTTACAAGCAGCGTTTTCCAGAAAAGACAAAATTGGTTCTTTTTGAAAACGTTCCCCACGCAGTTTCTTATATTGTGGATTGGGACAGATACGAAAAAGAACTGACAAAATTTGTCGAAAAATATAATTAAAAGAGTAGATGTTTTTTTGAAGTTGCGATTTTTTATTCTTGTTGTGAGGAAATGGAATTTTGCAATTTTTGAAAATAAAGACAAAATATGTGCTTTTAGCGCATAATGCCTAATATAATCAACAATTATAAAAGCAAGGATGTTTATCATGGTTGAATTTAAAATTGCTCCGTCAAATACGGGAATAATTGCCCAGACTTTTAAGAAAATTAAAGAAATAACGGCCAGCGGTTCAATTGATATTGATACGCCTGTCCGTATTTTGCTCGCTGCCGGAAAATATCCTGGAATACTTTCTTATAATCTTCCAAACCCGCTGATTCTTGAAGGAATGGCCGGAACAAAGCCGGAAGATATTGTCCTGCTTGCAGAAAATTGCGAAGCTTTTCATAAAGATACAGAAAACCGTGCTGTTTTTGTGATTGGACCGAATGCGTCTGAAGTTACATTGCGCGGTTTTACGATTGAAAATACTCACTTAAAAAGTTGCGATGACGCTTCTTTGGGAAATCAGGCGGAAGCATTGTGTTTTCATAACCAGAACGGGAGCCTTTTGTGTCAGAATATGCGTTTTATAAGCCGTCAGGACACTGTTCACGTAAAAGGTTTTAGCCGTTTTGAAGATTGCTACATTACAGGCGACATTGATTTTATCTGGGGATATTGCGACACTTCGGTTTGGGTAAATTGTAAAATTCACACAAGAGAGGACAACCGTCCAGGAATCAGACCTGCTTATGTTGTCCAGAGCCGCGCGCTAAATTCAAGACCGGGATTTATTTTTGTGGACTGCACTTTTACGGCAGACAGAAGACCGGAAGGAAGCGAGCTTTGGATTGGAAGAAGTCAGGGAACTGGAGCAAAAGACAGTGTTGACCGTTGGGACAGCATTGCCTTGATTGACTGCAAGATTGACGAAAATTACGATGATAGAATTTGGACGGACGAAGACGGCAAAAAAACGGTTTATCCTGAAAAAGGCTGCAAGGATTTTGGTTGGCGAGAATTTGGCACAAAGCGCATAAATTCAAATGGCGATGAAATAGCAGACAATACGGCAGTTAGAAATCCGCACGGATATTTTATGAAAAAAGAGGAAGCAGATTCACTTCGCAACGAATTTGCGCCGTCGGTTTAAACTGCGATTTATTGAACAAAACCGCGTATTTATTCAAAATTACTTCTTTTTAAAGTCTTGCCGTAAGTTTTTCGGTCAGCAATAATGAAAGAAATCTTATTTAAACAGCCTCGGAAAAATTCAAATTGAATAAAATGCTGTCAAAATAAAAAAGTGATTATTAAAAATGGAGGATTTTCAGACAAAATGACAAACTTGAACCTAAAAAAATTCGGCGCAAAACCGGACGGTATTTTTAATAACGGAGAAGCTTTTAAAACTGCGTTTGAAGAAATTGTGAAAAACGGAGGAGGAAAGCTTACTGTTGACGCTGGAAATTGGCTTACAGGTCCAATTGATATTCCATCGGACACAACACTTGAGCTTTCTGAAGGTGCAAGAATAGTTTTTGTCGATGATCCAGCTTTGTATCCTCCTGCATTTACCCGTTGGGAAGGTGTTGAATGTTATGGAATGCATGCTCTTGTTCGTTCTTCCGACTCAAAAAACATAAAAATTACTGGAAAGGGCACAATTGACGGCAATGGTGAAAGATGGTGGAAAACCGTAAAAGATAAAAAAGCACGCAAGCAGTCAAAACCGGAAGAACCGTACGAAATCGCGCTTGCAAAATTAAATCCTGGCTACGAAAATCAGGCTGGCGGCGGCGGCGGACGCGAAACTCAATTCTTGCGCCCGGCTCTTATTGAATTTATTAACTGCGAAAATGTTGTTCTCGAAGGAATTAAAATTGTGGATTCTCCTTTCTGGACAGTCCATCCGATTTATGTAAAAAATCTCACGCTCGAAAAAATTCACATTGAAAATCCATATTCTGCTCCAAATACAGACGGAATTGATGTTGATTCGTGCGAAAATGTAAAAATAATTGACTGCTTTGTTGCCGTTGGCGATGACGGAATTTGTATTAAATCTGGTTCTGGTCCTGACGGAATTCGGGTAAACCGTCCAACTGTAAATGTTGAAGTAAAAGGTTGTACAGTAAGAAACGCACACGGTGGAATTGTTCTTGGTTCGGAAACTGCCGCAGGAATGAGCGGAATTCACGCAAGCGACTGCGATTTGTCGGGTACAGACCGTGGAATTCGCATAAAATCTCGACGTGGACGTGGTGGCGATATTAACGATATTGAATTAAAAAATCTTGTAATGAACGATACTCTTTGTCCGATTGCAATGAATATGTACTACAAATGTGGAATTACAGACACAAAATCTCCGCTTTTCAGCCTCGAAAAAATGCCTGTAACAAGCGAAACTCCTAGAATCCACAATGTAAAAATTATTGGATGCAAGGGAACTGGCTGTAAGGCAAGCGCTGGATTTATCGTTGGATTGCCAGAAATGCCGATTGACAACCTCGAAATCCGCGACTGTCATTTTACGACAGACGAAAATTCTGACCGCTCACCAATGGAAAGCGATATGTTTTACGGATTGCCAGAAGTCAGCGTAAAGAGTTTCCGCATAAGAAATGCTCCAGGCGCAAAATTCGAAAATGTAACAATCGAAGGTCCAAAAGAAACCTTTATTTACGAATAATTTTTCTTTTCTGCAAATTAAAAAGTTCAAAATTGGATTAAAAGGCCGGATGACGACAAGTTTTTCGGCCTTTTTTATGTGCAGAAGGTTTTTATACGGCAATTTCTTCTCACTCATATAAAAAACTCGACAAAAATTTTATAAGTGGTATAATATTTTGTTAGATTAAAAAGTTTTTTTTGAGGGGGAGAGTATGAAAAAAAACGTACTTTCTGTTTTTGCGGTTATTTTGACCGTCTTTTGTGGATTTTTTTTATCCTGTGAAGTTGGACTTGGAGATTCGATTGATACAAAAGCTCCGGCAGTTGAAATAACTTCACCGTCAGCAGATTATATTGTCCGTGATGAATTTACAATGAGCGGAACTTGGAGCGATGACGGCGAATTAAAGGAAATAGACGTTGTTCTTAAAAATACTTCGACTAAAAAGCAATATCCGGAAACCGATTCTTTTAAGGCGACAATTATAAAAGAAGGCGGAAAAGATGGAGGAATTTGGACTTGCAAAATAAATCCGCTCTCGGAATCTAAAATTCCAGACGGTTCTTATGAAGTTTCTGTTACGGCGATTGATACTGCTGGAAACAAAACTGGCGCAACTAAAGGTTTTGTAATCGATAACACTCCGCCTCTTCTTTCTCTTACCAGGCCTTCAACCAAATTTAGCGATGACGGAAGCAGCGCTGATTCTTATGGGCAGGATTTTTCGATTGCCGGAAGTGTAATGGATTCAAGCGATGTGGATTCTGTCGAAGTGGAAATTTACAGCGCAGAAGGTGATGATAAAGACCAGCTCAAAAAAACAGTTGTCTTAAAAAATGTTCCTCCGACAATCGATTTGTCTGTTGCAAAATGGGGAAGCGAAGCCTACGAAAGCATTTATGGAACAGACAAAAATGCCGGAACAAAAAAATACTGGTGCAAAATTTCAGTTTATGATTCAGCACGTAAAATTCCGGAAGAAGAGGGCGACAAAGGAAACTGCGCCGCATATTTTTATTTGAATAATGAAATTTCTTCCGATGTAATTCAAACTGTAAAACTTACAAACGCCTACTATATTTTAAATGGAACTTATGACGTTACGGACGAAAACCGAGAAATTGTCGAAAAAGCAAAGTCCGCGCTTTCTCAAAAACAGCTTCAAAAAGCAGTTTTTTCTCTCAATCCGCTGAACAACCCTTCTTACGAACTCTCTGGTTATACTGGACTTGATGATTTAAAAAATGCATCTGGCTCGAATCAGGAAAAAGGCTATTTGAACGATTCTTCGTGCGAACTGATGAATAAAACCAAGCAAACAGTAAATATTTCTGCCGGCCTTGACCAGATTCCTCTCGACAAAGACACAATTGGAATTTTTCTGCAGGAATGTGACAAAAACGGAAATATCATAGAAAATGCCGAAAAAATAACATTGCTTGCTCCATGGAAAGGCCAAAAAGATTCCGACGGAAACAGAAAAATTCTAAATGAACTTTCAGAAGAGCAGCGTTCCGAACGCGAATCAAAAATCACTCCGGTTGGTTCTTATGCTTATAAGGTGATTGTCGAAGTAAACAGCGTTATTCATCCAGAATTAAAAGCCGGAAAATATTATGTTTTGGGAGTTGATTGTTATGATCAGAACGACAACGAAGCAAACAACGCCGGAAATGAATATGCATTTAAATTAAGCGCAACCGCCACCGCTCCAGTTGTAAAAATTGACGGCGAAAAAAGTTTTTATGCAAATAAAGAATTTGAAATTTCTGGAACTGCAACTGTAAGTCAAGATGACCTTGAAATCGAGCTTTTTGCATACATTGATTCGACAGAAGATGAATTTTTTGCTTCGTCTGCGGACGGAAGAATAAATTTTGACAAAAATACAGGAAAATTCTCTCTAAATGTTCCCAAATCTGTTTTTGAAGGAAAATCGGCATTTACAGTTTTTGTTCAGGCCGGAATAAAGTCCCTTGACGGAAACCGCGGAACAGATCAGGTTCAAGTGAATTTTGATGATGAAGCTCCGGTTATTTCAGAAATTTCTGTAACTCCGATTCTTGAAGAGGACAATGAAGAAGCCGTAAACGGAATAATCACCGTAAAAGCAAACATTTCTGACAACGGAATTATAAACAAAACTGAATATTCACTGATGCAGGAAAATGGCGAAAAAAGCGGGCGCATCCTGGTTTCAAATATAAGTTCTTCTGGATTTAAAGTTGATACTACGAAATTTGATGATAACAAAGAACTTACAATAAAAATTTACGCAACTGATGTTTCTGGCAACGAAGGAATAAAATTAAAAACTGTAAAAATAAATCAAAGCAGCGACAGTCCAAAAATTAAATTCTCTAATATTGATGATAAAGTAAAAACTGTCGCAGAAATAAAAAACGGACAGAAAAATATTCTTGGAACAGACAATAATCACACTTTAATTGGTTCCGTTGAAGACGATGATGGCATAAAAACAATCAAAATTTTCTATCAGAAAATTGATGTTGAACAGGTTGTATCTGGCAAGGAAATTGAGTGGAATGAAAGTTCAGCAATTGTTATCAAAAAAGATGCCGCTGGTTCAACAAGTTTTACCTTAAAATTTGACGAACTTCCAAAGGACGAAGGCGCTTACCTTGTAAAAGTTTTGGCAGAAGATAAGCTTTCTCAGACATCTTACAGTTCTGGAAGTTCTGGACCGTTTCTTGTTGCAGTGGACAATGGAGCACCTCAACTTGCGGTTTCAACCGTGAGCGGCGCTTTTCAGGCTGCAAATTCTCAGTTTACGGTTACAGGTTCGATAGACGATTCTTCTGCGGAAATCCGATGCTATTCTGACGCAAATTGTTCTGGCGAAGGAGCTTCGATTAAAATATCGAAAAATGCAGGAACAGACGGAAGATTTTCTTGGAATTTTGAAGAAAAAACTGGAAGCGAAGGAAAAACTCTTTGGTTTAAGGCAGAAGATTGCTTTGGTCAAAGTTCAAAACAAAAATTCTCATATATTGTCGATACTTTGCCTCCGACATTTACAATTGAAAGCGTAAACGGCGAATCTTTTAATGAGGCAGAAAAAGATAAGTCTGGATTTGTAAGAAAATACGGCAATAATAAAAATTATTTTACTCTGCGCGGAACTGTAACAGATCCTTCCGAAAAAGATGACAAAACCGACTGTTCTGGTTTGGGCGAAAGTTTCTTCTATATTCTTTCTGAAAATGAGCCTGAAAAAGACCAAAAAGGTTTTTACAAAAACGTTGCTTCAGCCTGGAAAAAGTGCGCAATTTCTCCAACGAATGATGGTTTTGAGTGGTCGGCACCGATTGATTTAAGTTCGTATGAGGAAAATGTTCCTTATACGGTTTATCTTGCTGCAATCGACAATGCCGGAAACGTGTCCGTTGCGGAGAAAAATCCGAGCGCAAAAATAATAATCACCTTGGACTCGGAAGCTCCGGAAATTAAGGCTTTTGAAAAACTAGAACCGACAAAGCTTGTTTTAAAAGCAAGAGATTCTGGAAGCGGAATTAAAGATGTAAAATTTTTGCGTAACGGAACAACGGTTCAAAAAACACAGGAAAAAACGACAGAAACAGTCACAGAAGCTGAAGGCGCAAAAAAAGAATTTGAAGTTTATACGTTTATTCTCGAAAAAGAAGACGTTCCGGAAGGAACAAGCCGCTTTAGAATCGAAGTAACGGATAAAGCGGGAAATACAAAATCGTCAGACGACATAGAAATAAAGAATTTTGCCCCAAGCATTTCTCTTGTTACGGATGCGGACTCAAATGAACAGAAAAATAAATTTCTTTATTCAAATAAGGATATAATTGTAACTGCGACCGTAAAAGACGAAAACCAGATTGCTTCTCTTGATTGGAGAGAAGGAGAGACAATTTCCGGAAATGTTGCAATTGAAAAAAATAATGAAAAGCAGGACTTAAAAATTACAATTCCTGCTCCGGCAAATGATTCTGGAGAAACGACAAGAATTTTTACGGCGACAAATGTTTACGGACTTAGTTCTGAGGCAGAAGTAAAATACATTTTCGATGTTACAAAACCGGAATTCAAGGCTGAATACGAGATTGACGGAAATCAAAAATACTCTCTGTTTGGAAAAAGCGGCGCCCAGGTAAAAATGAATGCGCACGATTTTTCAGAAATTTGGTTCAATTCTACTTCGTTAATGCTTGACGGTTGCTTTGAAGAATCAACCAGCGGAATAAAAAGTATTCGTTACGAACTTAAAAACAAAGACGGAACGATTCTCTCTCAGGGAACGAGCCTTAACGGTTCAGAAAAAGAAAATTACAAATTCTTCAATATAACTGTATCTGATTTTGAAAACAGCACAGAAAATCACTTAAAACTTTATGCAAGTGACAAAGCCGGAAATGAGCAGACAGCAGAATGGATTGTAAAAGTGGACTCAAAAAATCCAGAATTAAAGGAAAATTCTTTGTCTGTAGACGGCATAATTGAAGATGCGGACAAAAAACTTAGCAACGGCAAAAACGACGTTGTAATAAAAGGTTCAGTTTTTGACGAGTTGAGCGGAATTTCAAAAGTTCAGGTTTCTCTTGACAATGGAAAATTTGAAAAAGATGCAGTTTTGAGCGAGTCTGAAGAAATTAACGGAAAAAAATTTGAATTTACGGTTTTGAGCGCAGAATTATCTGCCGGAAATAAAACAGTTTATGCAAAAATTTTCGATAATGCAGGAAATTCACCAGAAATAAAACTTTTTGACCTGGTAATCGACAAAAAATCTCCGACGGTAACATTTATTTCTCCAAAAGATGCTGATTCAGAGGCTGAAGGAATTCAAGTAAACAAAACGATTGCGTTAAAAGGAAGCGCAGACGACAAAGATGATTTTGGCGACGGCAGATTTGATAAAGTGACCAAAATTTTCTATTCAACTGAAAAAAATTCTGCAATTGAAAACTGGAATGATTTAAAACTTGAAATAAATGGAGCTTCTAACTGGAGCGCAGAATTCAATACGGCACGACTTTCTGACGGAAAATATTTCTTTAAGGCGGAGGCTGTCGATAAAGTCGGAAACGTTGGCTATTCAGAACCTATCGAGCTTGAAATTGACCAAAATAGTGACCGTCCTGCAGTCAAAATTATTTCTTTGGAAGCTTCTGGCCAGATTGTAAGCAACAGCAAAATATCTGGAAGTGTAGGCGATGATGATGGAATTGACTGCTTGTATTATTCAACAGATTCTGCGGATTTAGAAAAAACTCCTGAACAAAGCAGCGGTTGGAAAAAGCTTGAACTTTCTTCGGATAAAACCTGGAGTTTTGAGCTTTCGGACGAAGGAAATTACGATATTTATTTCTACGCAAAGGATCTTGAGGGCGGTGTATTTTATACAAAAAATGACAACAAATTGGAAAGACCGTTCATTCAGTTTGATTCGAGTGAAAAATCGGATAACCAAAATCCTGTAAGAATTTCTCTCGATAAAACCGCTCCGTCTTTAAAGAACATAAAATGTGCGGTTTCGTCTGGAACTGAACTTCCTACGGAAGAATCTGTTTGGAAAGACCCGTACAATTTTGGCATAAATCTTGGAAATAACAGTCCTTATCTTTTTGTTCAATTTGAAATTGAAGAAAACGTCTCGATGAACGATTCTGCTTTTGACGACGTAAAATTGAGCCTTGGCAATAAAGTTTTGGATTTGGCAGGAAAACTTGAACGGACCGGAGATTTATCTTCTGACGGAAAATTGTCTTACACAGTAAGCGCGCTTGATTCAAGAAATTTTAATGTTGAAGGCAAAACTACAGTTACGGTTACGGCAACTGATAAGTCCGGAAGAACAAGTTCAAAAGATTTTAATGCCACGATAGATAATGCTGCGCCAACTGTTTCAATAGATGAAAATTCAATTGAAAATATAACTGGAAAATGCGCAATTACCGGCAATGGCAGCGATCCGAGCGGAATTTCGATATTCAATTACTTGATTCCGACAAAAGAACAGGTAAAGACTGGAGTAACCAAAAATTCTGAAGGCTGGATTCCTTTAAAAACGAGCACTGGCGAAACAATCAATGACTATTCAGAGCCGTTAAAAGAACCTCAGTGGAAAATTGAATTCAATTCATCTTCGTTTGAAAAAACAGAAAATTTGGAAAGTTTAATTTATTATGCGACTGCTAAAAATGCTGACGGAAGTCTAAACTACGCTGAAGAAATTTCTGGTGACAAAAACAAAGTAAATGTTCCGGTTTATTTTTATGTTGAAGATGCAACCGGAAATGCTGAAGTCGTAAAAGAAAAAGTTCCTGTAAATGTTCGTGGCGGAATTCCGACGGTGGAAGTTACATCGCACGAAGATTTTGCAAAAACTGGAAGCAGTGTGATTTTGCAGGGAAGCGCCGATGATGACGAAAAAATTTCTTCTGTAAAAATTACAAAAGTTGAATACGCGGTTGACGGCGAAATTACGGATTCTACGGATTGGCAGCCGATTGATGATTTGTCTGGAACTGGAATTGTCGTAAAAGGCAATATTTCGGAAAATCCAGCTCAAATTATTGCAGAAGGCACAAGAAACTGGAAAGCAGGAATTGACGTTTCAAAAATAAAAATTGAAAATGCCGTAATTAAGGCTCTTCGCTTTACTGTCGAATCTTATGACGAAAACGGCACTTCAAGTTCATTTGCTTATCCGGACGCAGATTCTGCAGAAATTTGTCAAATTAGAATTTATGTTGATTCTGGAGTTCCAGAAGTTGGAAAAGCGTATATTGTGGGATTTGATTCGAAGCCAGAGGGCGCTGATGAAGTTCCTGTCTGGGAAAAATCATATTCTGCCGGAATGTGCTTTAGCGGCAAAAAGGCAAAATTCTGGTATTTAAAAACTGTTGTAACCGATGACTCGAGCGTAATTGATGTTGGTTTGAGCATGCAAAGCGGAAATGGTTATATTTCAGCAATGAAAGAATTTGACAGTTCTGAAAGCGAAGCTGCACGCTCAAACGGGACAATTACTTTTGGTGCAAAAACGGCAGAATATACGGTTTTGATTCCAATCGATGTAAAAGAAGAAGGAAATGTTTATGCAACACTTTCGTTGAACGACGGACAACATTCTGGAGTTGAGACGAATTATGCATTTAAGATTGACAACACCGCGCCTGCCCTTTACGCCACGGACAATAAAAAACTTGCTGCCGAAAATCCTGAAAACTTGCGGCTTACAAGCCGTGGTGAAAATATCGGCCTTGTAAACGTAATTGAAAATTCTGACGGCTCGTATACTTTTGGCGACGAGCTTGAAGAAAGTGGAAGCTCGCTTGATTTTGTCGCGGTTTATTTTAAAAAGCCGGCAAATGCAGAATTCGACACAACGGAAAGAATTTTCAATCCGCTTTTTGCAACGACAGAAACTCAGAATAATAAAACCGAAGTTGCTGATGTAAAATCAGACGGAAAAGTTTACATCAACTCAGAAAATCTTCCTGCGCTTTATAAAAAAGCGACTGTTGAAAACTTGGAACCAAATGACGGAAAGTCAAAAATCACTTTTGCTGGACTTGGAAGCGACTTTAACATTAACGGCAAAAACTGGAATCCCGAAATTTCAAAATTTGGACTTGTTAAGATAAATGGAACTTATCACAGAATTTCAGAAATCGAAGGCGATTATGCAATTATTGAAGACGAACTTTCGGCTGGAGAAACAGAGGCTGAATTCATCTACGCGCTTTTGATTGATCACGAAGTGATGGAAGGTTTTGATTCTACTTCCGAAACTGGAGTTTCAAACGATGATGGTGATGGGCTTGTCGAAATGGTAAAACGCAGCGGTTCAAAATATAAATGGACTGCAAGTGTTTATTCGGACAATATTCCCGACGGTCCGGCAGAAATTCACGTTGTTGCATTTGATCAGGCAGGAAATTCAAATTACGGCTATGTAAAGACGAGCATTCAGAACAATCGTCCGAGAATTTCGCGTGTAATGCTTGCAACCGACCTGAATGGAAACGGAAAATTTGACTTTTATAACGAAAAAACTTCGATTCTCAATGATTTGTCAGATGACAAAACCGTTACGAGCGGAACTCAGTTTGGCGAATTTGTATTTTATTCAACATTAAAGGTGAACAGTGGCTCTTCAAGCAACAAAGGCGATGCTCAGGCGAACGTTGTTTTAAATGGAAGAATTTTCAAAGTAAAGAAAGATCTGCTTGTTTTGCCAGAATTTGTCGGAGGAAACGGTGAGCTTGGCTATACTTACAGCCTTGAAAATTCAAAAGAAGTTGCTTTGCCTGTCAACGGAGATGTAATTGAACTTGCTAGAACTTCTGAAAAACTGAATCTTGCAGACAAAAAAGGAACAAAACAGAGTGCGGAAAGTTTGGTTCAGACAGATGATGCTCAAAAATACGGCGGTGTTTTCTTGAAAATGGACAGTTCAGATTCAAAAGTCGCTGGTCTTGATGACGGTAGTGTAAAATATCTTGCATTTACGTTTTGGGACAAAACGGACGAAACAAATCCTGGAACTGACAGTTTGTGGGCAATGATAAATATTCCTGCAATAATCGATGTTAAGGATACAGAAGAACCAAATGGAACAATTAAGCCGTTCTGGTGGAACAGCAAGGAAGATTCAAGTTTTGTCTATGATGACGACGGACAGCCGCTCGGACATATTGATTTGCCGGGAGCTGGCGAAACAAAACCTGGCGTTTCTGGCGAAATATTCATAAACGGAACAAGTTTTGACGACACAAGAATCGGCGAGATTCATATTGTAAAGCCTAATGGAACTGCCGGTGGAGATGGTGATGTAAAAATCATCTGGAATGAAGACGGTGAATGGAAAGTTTCTGATGGCGCTGAGATTTTGAGCGAAGAAGAACCAAGTCAAGACGGACACACGATTACTTGGCGTTACAAGATTGATATGACGCCTTATGGAATTGCAACTGACAAAAGCGTAAAAACTTATGTAGTTGATGCTCAGGCAAATAGTCAGGATATTTCTTCTGAAAGCCAGCAAACGACCGGAGAAAAACCAACTTGCGTTTATAATATGGACTTTGTTCCGTACATAAAGAGCATTTATCCGGCAGTTTCCGGAAGCGCTAACCGCTCAAGACTTGGAAAATTCCCTGTACGCGCAGGCGAAGACATGGTTATTGAGGGAATGAACTTTGCGAAAGGCGCAAGCTTCACGGTCAACTTCTACAAGTCAAAGACAGACGCGGACGGAAAAAGTGTTGCCGGAAATATTATTTCTTCTGAAAGTCAGAGTGGAACAATTTTAACAGTCGGACAAATCACCGTAAAGGCACCTGAATATTCACGTTGGGTTGAAGTCGTAGTTGGCGGAGTTGCGACAAGAAACAACACGAACGAGAACAGCGGCTGCAACATCGAAGAAGGCTATGTCGCAGGCGCAGAGAACGAAGCAAAGAAAATAGATAACGGTCTGTCAAAAGCCAATAAAGCCGGAACAAATTTCTGGACCGACGACAGATACATCAGCGTCTGGAAAGTAGGAACGACGTTTGACGGAAGCATTAATCCGCACAGCGGACTTGTAAAGAAAATCCGGAAAGAGGACAGCATAAATTCTAGCGGAAGGGTTGGTCTGAAAAAGAAAGGAAGTCAGATTCTGCCTACCGCTGACATGACCGACGGTTATTTAGGCTTCATATCATCTGATGATATGCGTGTTTATGTGTACGAAGGTACGACACAGAATGTAGCTATGTCTCCGACATCGGATGTTTCTCTTTTCACGGCTCCTGTGGATGCGGTTGACATGGTTGTGCTTGGCGGACTTCCATATTATGTTTTGCAGACAAACTATGTTGGAAACGTGAATGCAAACTGCTGGGGACCTGGACTCATGATTGCCCGTGAGGGATTTGCTTACGAAAAAGGTACATACGAGGGAACGACTGGATTGGGCGAATCCTCGTTAAAGTGGATTATAGAACGGCAGGGAAGCAATAACTCTGCGACCGGACGCAATTCTTCCGACGGTTACGACAGTATTCTCTATCAGTTCAAGAATCCACGAATTGCAGGCTGGCATACGGATTCTCCGCTGGAAACTGACAGAACAAATTATGACAGCAACAATAAGAGAAAGCAGCTTGATTATGTTTATGTGAGCTATTATGACAGTTATGCAAAATGTCTTAAATTTGCGGCATTCCGTTCAGGAAGAGATGTTGACGGTGGCAATATATCAACGATAAACACTACTGTGGAGAATCAGTGGGGCGGAGGAAATGCTGGAGACAATGAGCTTGTAGCGGAAATTCGTTCTGCTGACGGCAACATGAAGACCGGGGCGACTGTTGTTGCAGGTTACGACACTACTCAGAACAATCCGACTAAGTTTACAGAAAAGGCTGGCGAGTGGAGCGATATTGTTGTTGATGCCACAGGCGGCTCTCCGATTCCTGTAATTGTTTATTACAATGAGAGTAAGAAATCTCTTGAAGTTGCGCGTGGAAAGAGCAAATTCCCTAAGTCAAAGAATTATAAGGCTGATTCGGTAACGGAGCTTTCTGGCGCGGATGCTTGGACAAAAACTGAAGAAATCCGACCGGGTAATTCAAAGGCGGACTTCGGACGGTACGTAAGCTGTGCGATTGATTCTTCTGGAAATCTTCATGTTGCGGCTCAGAATGCGACAAATTCAACATTGTACTATCTCTATCTCAAAAAGAGTGAAGAAGAGTATTCGGTTGCAAAGAGTGTTCTTCTTGATTCTTCCAGCGGTTCCGGCCTTTGGACTGATATTGAGCTTACGAATCCGAGCGGAACGAATCTTGCGGAAATCCGTCCTGTTGTTTCATACATAAATTCCAGCTATGTAGGAACAAAATCAGGAATGAAAGCGGCATATATATCAGACGGAGCGAAAGATGATGTTAAATTTGATGTCATGACAGCTCCTTCTGAATGGGCTGTCGGCAATCAGCGAACTTCGGTTATGGCTGATGTTTACGAAGGTAAAGATACGGCAAAATCTCCTGTTGCCGTCGGATTCAACTCCGATATGTTCGCCGTGGACTTTTTGCGCGGCGAGGAATAAATGCGGATTTTGGGAGAGACATTTTTTGCGTTAGCGATTGGAAGTGCGGCGCAGCCGTTCAAAAGCGGCGGTTGAGCTTGCGAAATCCCGCTTTTGAATGGAGTGGTGCGTATGCCACGGAACACTGGAAAGCGCGGCTCCGGACGGAACTTTGGTTTCCGGCCGGGGCAACGCCCATTTTGCTTCTGAAGTTTTTTATATGCGGGAATTTATTAAAACTTTATTTTCCAAGCGCTTTTACTAGATATGGAATTGCTTTTTCGAATTTTACGCCGTACCAGTGGTCTTTGTCATCGATTGTCGCTTTTATTGATTCAACAACGTAATTTGCGGCAATTTTTGCTGATTCTAGCAGTGTTTTTCCGTTGCAAAGTGAACCTGCAAAAGACGAGGCAAAAACGTCGCCTGTGCCGTGCATTTGAACCGGCAATTTTTCTGTAAAATAATATTCAATAGAATTTCCGTCGTAAACTGCAACTCCAAGCTTGTCTTTTTCAAAACTTACGCCTGTAAGAACCACATTTTTCGCTCCGAGTTTTATAAGATCTCTGCAAATTTTTTCTATATACTCTTTTTCGTAGTTTTCGGAACGGTATTCAATTCCCAAAAGAAACGAAGCTTCTGTGATATTTGGAAGAATTACATCGGCGCCGTTGCAAAGTTCTGCCATTTTTTTGGGAAAATCTGCCGAAAATCCTGGATACATTTTTCCGTTGTCCGCCATAACCGGGTCTACGACAACAAGCGCATTTTTTCTGGAAGTTTCTTTTATGATTTTTTTGATAATTGGAATTTGCGCTTCTGAAACATAACCTGTATAAAATGCGCTAAAAGTTATATTTTCTTTTTTCCACTGGCTTAAAATATTTTCCATATCAAAGGTCAAATCGTTAAAAGTCCAGAATTTGAATGCTGTATGATTTGAAAGAACTGAACTTGGAAGAACCGCTGTTTCAATTCCACATGCCGAAATAACAGGAAGCGCAACCGTTAAAGAACACTGTCCCACGCACGAAATATCTTGAATTGTAAGAAGTCTCTGATCCATTGGAATTCTCCGTTTTTATAATGTTAATTTAATTTACATAAAATCAAAATTTATCCGTCTGTCTGTATTCTAAAAAAATCTTGTAAAATTTAAGTTAAGAAACTGTTAAATTGAAGAAAATTTATTTTGACGGGCTGTTTTTATATGTTTTATCAAAATGTGTAATATGTTATAATGGCAAAAATTATGGAGGACTTTTTATGAAAAAAGTTTTATTTGCGGTTTTAGCGGCTTCGGCTGTTTTTGCTTTGGCTGGCTGTAAAGAAAAGAAAAATGTTGTAATCAATTCTAAGGCTGATCTGGAAAATCTTTCGATTGGATGTCAGGCTGGTACAACTGGCGAAATTTATATTCAGGAAGATTTGCCAAACGCAAAATGCAATTCTTTCAAAAATGTAATAGACGCTTCGCTTTCTCTTAAAAACGGTGCAATCGATGCAATAATTATCGATGAACTGCCTGCTAAAGAAGTTTGCAAAAACAATTCTGATCTTACTATTCTTGATTTAGACCTTGTTACTGACGTTTACGCAATTGCTGTTCAGAAAGGAAACACAAAGCTTCTTAATTCTATCAACAAGACAATCGCTGATATGAAAACTGACGGAAGATACGAATCTCTCGTTGCTGATTTTATGCCTGCTGACGGAAAAATTAAAATTCCTGCTATCGAAGCAAAATCTGGCAATGGAAAAATTATAATGGGCACAAATGCAGCTTTCCCTCCATTTGAATATGTTGAAGGTTCTAAGATTGTTGGTTTTGACGCTGCTATGGCTCAGTACATTGCAAATGATTATGGCAAAACTCTCGAAATCAGCGATATGGCTTTTGATGGTTTGATTGCCGCTCTTCAGTCTGGTTCGATTGACTTTATTGCTGCCGGAATGACAGCAACAGAAGAAAGAAGACAGAATGTTGATTTTTCTGAACCATATTACGAATCTAAACAGGTTGTAATCGTAAGAAAATAAAAATTTTCAAAAGTTTGAATTTTTACTTTTAATTGAATTTTATGTGTGGTCGTTGCGATTTTTGTCGAAATGACCATGCTGTTTTATACGGTGGTTTGGACAGTTAAAAGTTCAGCCACCTGTTTTGTTATAACAATTTTGTAAAAACATGCTCTTAAATGGCAATCCTGCCGTTAAACTTTATTAGGAGGCATGATAAAAATTACATTCTTGTAATTTTTATCATTGCAGTTTGCTCAAACGTTGCTTTCTCAAACTGTGATTTCCGCCATCCGTGGCTCGCTGCTAACGCGAAGTTTTATAGGAGAAAAAAATGCTTCAAAAAATTTTAGAAATTATGTTCTCTCACGGCAGGTGGATGATGATTTTGCAGGGGTTGGGAACAACTCTTTTAATCGCCTTTTGCGCGGTTTTGATGGGAACAATCCTTGGCTGCATTTTTGCAATTTTTAAACTTTCTAATTCAAAAATTTTAAATGCGATTTCTAACGTTTATACGACTTTGATTCGCGGAATTCCAATGGCAACTCAGTTGATGATTTGTTATTTTGTTATTTTTTCGCCATTGGGAGTAAGAAATACTGTTTTGGTTGCAATAATTTCGTTTGGTGTAAATTCCGGGGCATATTGCACAGAAATTTTCAGAGCCGGAATAAACGGTGTAGATAAAGGTCAAATGGAAGCCGGACGTTCGCTTGGCTTGAACTGGGCACAGACTATGTTTGCAATCATTATTCCTCAGGCTTTTAAAACTATTTTGCCTACTTTTGCATCGGAATTCATTACTCTTATAAAAGAAACTTCGGTTGCAAGTTTTATTGCCGTAGTTGACCTTCAGAAAGCGTGCGACAATATTCGCAATGCAACTTACAACGCCTGGGTTCCGCTCCTTTCCTGCGCCCTGGTTTATCTTATTCTTACAGTTGGTCTTACAAAGATTTTTTCTGCAATCGAAACAAAAGTTGCCAAGTCTGAAAAAAAATAAAATTCCTTGAATTTTTTACTGGAGAAAATTGATGATTGAAATAAGAAACCTTGTTAAAAAATTTGGACAATTAACAGTTCTTGACGGAATTTCGGAAACTATAAATAAAGGCGAAAAAATTGTAATTATCGGACCGAGCGGCGGCGGTAAGTCGACTTTTTTGCGTTGTTTGAATTTACTGGAAACTCCGACTAGTGGAAGCATTATTTTTGAAGGAACAGACATTACCGGCAAAAAAACAGACATCAACAAAATCCGTCAAAAAATGGGAATGGTTTTTCAGCATTTTAACCTTTTTCCTCACAAAACCGTTTTGCAAAATTTGACTCTTGCTCCAGTTATGCTCAAAATTATGAAAATTGAAGAAGCGGAAGAAAAAGCATATTCGCTCTTAAAAAGAATTGGTCTTGCCGAAAAAGCACGCGCTTATCCATCAAGCCTTTCCGGAGGCCAGCAGCAGCGAATTGCAATTATCCGCTCGATTATGATGAATCCGGAAGTTATTCTTTTTGATGAGCCAACAAGCGCCCTTGATCCGGAAATGGTCGGCGAAGTTTTGTCACTTATGCGCAATCTTGCAGATGACGGAATGACGATGGTTTGTGTTACTCACGAAATGGGGTTTGCCCGCGAAGTTGCCCAGAGAATTTTTTTTATGGACGGTGGAAAAATTGCTGAACAGGGAAGTCCAGCTCAAATTTTTGACAGTCCTAAATCTGAACGCTTAAAGCAGTTTTTAAAAGCGGTTCTGTAAAATTTAAAATCTTAAAATTGTAAAAATTAGTGAAAAAAGCATTTCCTTTAAAAATCCTGATTTTCTGTTTTTGCTCACAATTTTTTGCGGATGCTGAAAATTTTATAAAGAATGTTCGTACATCGGAAAGCCCATTTTGCCTTTCTAAAAGTAAAGACGGAGCATTGCTTGGCGCTGGAATTTTTTTGTCCGGAGCGGATTTGTTTTTGGACAACGCTTTAAAAATCAATCGGCAGACGTTTGATGAAAGCCGCAGTTTTGAAAAAAAATCTGTAAACGGTTTTGACAGACTTTTTATGAACGATTACAATTTTTTGCTCGATAAAGTTGGCGGAAACATTTTTTTGTGTTCTGCAATGGCAAGTCCGATTTTTGTTTTTGGAAATTCTCAAAAAAGCGAATGGAAAACTGTCGGCTTAATGTATGCCGAAACTCTTTTAATCGCGAATGGAATTAAGGAGCTTGCAAAACTTTCAATAAACCGTTACCGGCCAATGTGCTATTTTGAAAGCGGCGATGCTTACGATTCGTACAAAGAAGACGGCGATTTTGCGAATTCTTTTCCGTCTGGACACTCAACAATGGCTTTTGCTGGAGCCGCTTTTTCGAGTTATGTTTTTTGGAAATATTTTCCTGAAAGCCCGTTGCGTTACGCTGTTTGCGCCGGAAGTTTTTCTTTTGCAGCTGCAACAGCCGTAAGCCGCGTTTTGTCCGGAAATCACTTTGTAAGCGATGTCGCGGTTGGAGCGCTGATCGGTTCTTGCACAGGATTTTTAGTTCCTTTTTTGCATCAGCCAAAAAAAACAGAAACAAACGAAAATATTCAGGTTGGAATTTTGCCGAACGGTTTTTTGATGAGGCTCAATTTTTGATGGAAGATTTATTCAATTCAAGAAAAACAAGAAATTTGCTTAAAAAAAAAGATTCAGTTTTTAAAAAATGCACGCATCCGCTTGTCGATTTTTTGTGGTTTTTAGGGATAATCTGTTTTTGTGTTGCAATCCGCCATCCTTTTTATTTGGGACTTTCGTTTTTTGCAGGAATTTTATTCAATATTCTTCAAAAAAACTGGCACGGCTTAAAACTGATAATTTTTTGTGTTCCAATTTTTATTTTTCTTTCTGCTCTAAATCCGCTCGTAAGCCATTGGGGAGAAACTGTCCTTTTTTTGATTTTTGGAAAACCTTTTACAAAAGAAGCGTTTATTTACGGCCTCAATATGGGGCTTGTTTTTTTAGTAATGTTTGAATGGTTTTTGTGCTTCGGCTGCGTAATGACCGTGGACAAATTCACTTATCTTTTTGCGCCGGTTTTTCCTTCTGTAAGCTTGATGATGGTGATGATTTTGCGGCTTGTTCCTTTTTGCATAAGGCGGGGGCGCGAAATTTTTGACGGTCGTTGTGCAATCGGATTAAAAAAATCGACTTTTAAGCAAAAATTTTCGGTTTTGAACGCGGTTATGAGTTCAATTTTGGAAGACGGCGTAATGACGGCTTTGAGCATGGAAAAACGCGGTTACGGAACAGCAAGGCGCACTAGTTTTTTGAATTATCGCTGGAGACTTTCAGATTTTTTTGAACTGTTTTTTTTGAGTTTTTGCGCTTTTTTTGTTGTCTGCGGAATAAAAAACGGAACCTGCGCGGTCAATTTTTATCCTGTAACAAATTTTTCAAAAATTTTTGCAAACCTTCAGTCGGCGGAAACTTTTTTTGCCTTTGCAGGATTTTTGTTTTTGCCAATGATTATTAAATTTTTTTCTGAGGATTAAAAAATGAATTATAAAATCAATTTTAACGGAACGGATTTTTTTATAAAAAAAGGGGATTTTGTTGTAGTTTGCGGAAAATCCGGCTCAGGAAAGACAACTTTTCTTCTTCAGTTCGAAAATGAGCTTAAAAAACTCGGTCAAAAAACCGGATTTGTTTTTCAGAATTTTGACTCTCAGCTTGTAACGGACAAAGTTTGGCACGAACTTGCATTTGCCCTCGAAAATACAGCGGTTCCAAGAAAAATTATGGAACGCCGGGTTGCGGAAATGGCGGCGTATTTTGGAATTTCTGACTGGCTTTGCTCAAAAACCGAAAATCTTTCTGGCGGACAAAAACAGCTTTTAAATCTTGCAAGCACAATGGCGTTAAACCCGGATTTTCTTTTGCTTGATGAGCCAACGAGCCAGCTTGACCCGATTGCGGCTTCAAATTTCTTAAACACCGTAAAAAAAATCAATAGTGAGTTTGGAACGACAGTTGTAATTTGCGAACATCGGCTGGAAGAACTTTTTGAAAAAGCCTGCAAAATTTTGTTTTTGGACAAAATGCAAATCCTTTTTGACGAAAAACCAGAAAATTTTTGTCAGAAAATTCTTTCCTGTCAAAAAAAAGATTTGATTGAATTTTTACCGACGGCTTCGAAAATCATTTCTCGTTTTGAAAAAAAGCCCGAAAAACTTCCGCTGAGTGTTGCCCAGGGACGCTCCTGGATTTTGGAATTTTTAGAAAAAGGCGGAAAACTTGAACCGGAAATTTTTAGCCTTTTGGAAGGCGATGAAAATTTAAAAAATGAAAAAAATCATCAATTTGATGAAAAAAACTGCCCTCAAAAATCAAAAAATCTTGTTAAAATAAAAAATTTGAGTTTTAGATACGAAAAAACTTTGCCATGGATTTTGCAGGAACTTGATTTTTGTATCGAAGAAGGAAAAATTTACGCGATTGCAGGAGCAAATGGCAGTGGAAAATCAACCTTGCTCAAAATTTTGTGTTCGCTTTTAAAAAGTTCCCGTGGAACCGTAAAAATTGAAAAAACTGCGCGCAATAAAATTTTTATGCTTCCTCAAAACGTGCGCAATATTTTTACAAAGCAAACTGTTCTGGAAGAACTTGAAGAATGTGGCTGGAAAAAAGACGGAAATTCTGTTTTGAACGAAAATGTTTCTTTGAGCGCGAAATTAGAATCGAAAAAAAATGATTTTGTGATGGAAAACGCAATTTTTTCGCTTAAAGAAAATTTTTTGCATCATCCTTATGATTTGTCTGGCGGAGAAATGCAAAAACTTGCGCTCGCAAAAATTCTTCTTCAAAAACCAAAAATTCTTCTCTTGGATGAGCCGACAAAAGGTTTGGACAACGCGTTCAAAAAAGAATTTAGCCTGCTCTTAAAAAATTTGGCGCGCTCTGGAATTTCAATAGTTCTTGTTTGCCACGATTTGGAATTTTGTGCGTATACCGCGGATTTTACCGGGCTTATGTTTGAAGGGCGGATTTGCGGCTTAGAAAAAACTTCGGACTTTTTTGAAAAAAATATTTTTTACACAACGGCGCGCAACCGTCTTTTGCGCGGATTTGAAAATTCAACCGGCAAAAATTCTGAGGTGGAGGCGGAAAAATGAATTTTTGGCAAAGCGGCCAGGGCGTTGTGCTCGCCTTTTTAGTTTTGATAAATCTCGGTTTTTATTTTGCTTACGAACGCACCCGCCCTTCCAGCGGAGAACTTATTCTCGTTGCGGATTTATGCGCTTTTTGCATTGCGCTCCGTTCAATTTTTAGTTTTGTTCCATATTTTAATCCAGTCATGGCAATAATCTGTCTGAGCGGAATTGCTCTTGGCAGTTTGCGCGGTTTTTTGATTGGCTCGCTTTCCGCGCTTTTGTCGAATTTTATTTTTGGGCAAGGTCCGTGGACTTTGTACCAGATGACTTCATGGGGAATTTTTGGCGCAATTTTTGGCTTTGTTCGGCGCTTTCGGTTTGGACGCAACAAAATTCTTCAAAAAAACAAGGCCGTAAATTTTGGAATTTTGGATTATTGCGTTTTTTGTATTTCATCATTTTTGGTGATTATTTTTATAACTGGACCGATTGCGGATTTGAGCAGCGTTTTTATGTTTGGAATCGACAATGTAAAATCACTTTTTGTTATGCTTGCAGGCGGTTTTGCTTTTAACCTTGGTTTGGCATTGAGCACTGTCGTTACGATATTGTTTTTTTCTAAGCCGTTTTTGTCTGCCTTAAACCGCGTAATTTTTCGGCTCAACGTAAATTCGCTTTTTCATTCTCAGTTTTGATTTTGCAGCCAATCGTGAGCGAAGTTCCTGGCATTGGATAATTTTCGACCGACTGATAGCGTTCATTCAAAATATTGTCCGCCTTAAAATAGATAAGAATTTTTTTCCAGAATTTTAAATTCAGGTTAAGGTTGAGCAGAGTGTACGGTTCAAGAAAAGTTATATTCATATTCGATTTATAGCGTTTTCCTGTGTATTGCGCCGAGACCGAAAAGTCAAATTTTTTTAAATCGACAATTGCCTGCGCAGTTCCTGTAAAATCCGGAGTCCACATTATTCTTTTTTTGTAGGTGAGCTCGTTGGATTTATCCACAAGCTCGTTGTAAAGATATTCGCCGCTGGCTTTTAAAGTCAAAATTCCGTCAAAAAAAGTTTTTTGCGCGTTAAAATCAACTCCAAAATAGAATGCGCTGTTTACATTTTGAGTAGTTCCGCCGCTCCAAGTGATTTTTTTTTCGTAAAAATTTGAAAAAAACTGGATAGAAGAAGGCAAAATTTTATTTTTAAGGTTGAACGTCAAATCCGCTCCCCAGCCTTGTTCTGGTTTTAAATCTGGATTTCCGTGGTAACCCGAACCTTCCCAATAAAGATCGTCCATATTCGGAAACTGAACCATTCTGTAGCCGTCGAGCAAGATTTCGATTTTTGAAAATTTAGCAGCAAATCCAATTTTTGGAATAAAAGCAAGATTTTTTCCGCAGAATTTTATCGCAATCGGAACGGTCATTGAGAAAAAACTGTTGAAATAGAGTTTTGAAGTTTCTTTAAAAACTCCAGACGGCTGAAAATGAATTCCAGAATTTGTTGAATTTAAATGCGTAAGGTCAAACGAAACAGCCGCGCTCTGAGCAAAAATTCCGCATCTGTAAAAATCCGCCGCGACAGAACCTTTAAAATCGTTGATTTTGTGCCTGCTTGGACCATAATTGTCCTTGTATTTTCTGTCGTTGCGCAAGTATGCGAGGTTTGAAGTCAGGTTCATTTTTCCAAAAAGGCCCGGAGAAAACGACGAAAGCGTAAAGTTTACGTTAAAGTCCTTTTGCTTTCCTTGATTTGTCGAATATTCAACGCCTGGAGTTTCTTTGTCGCCGTAATAAACAGAAGAAGCCGCGGTAATCCTGCTTCCGTTGTGCCAGTGCGTAAAGCGAATGTCGCCATTGCCGTCTTTAACAGAAGAATTTTTGCGTTCCTTAAAGGAATTTTGAGAAGTTTTATAAATGTAAGAATTTTTTGCAAAACCGCCTTTTGCGCTTACCGAAAGAAAAGAATTTTCCGACAAGGCCGCAGAATATGCGATTTTTTGAATTACCGTGTCGAGCGGAAAATTCTGGTTAAAAAAGGATTTTAGGGCAGTGTCCGACGAAAATTGCCGTCCAAAAGCATGCTTTTTTGTGGTGATGTAAATTGCGCCGCCAACAGAACCTTCATCTTCCGTTCCTTCCGTAAAACCGCCGCGCACAATTTCGATTTTTTCGACGTCAGCAACATTTATCGAAGAAAAATCAAAAGTGCCGGTTTGAGCGTTGTTCATGCACAGCCCGTCAATAACAACACGAACCGTTTCGTCCGTAAAACCGCGGATCGAAGGCTTGCTTTCCAACCCGTAAGCGCCGTAATCAAGGCTCTGAATCCCAGCCTGGCGCACAACAGCAGAAAGATCCTCTGCATGAAGCTTTTCAATGTCTTCCTTAGAAAAAACAATCCGCTGCTCAACAACCGGCGCCGAAACATAAGTGACGATTTTCGGAAGCGAAATTTCCGGTTCTGAATCAGAAATAGAGGAGGGGAAAGCCTTCCCCTGCGCGTCCACTTCGTTGGCCGCTACCCCATCTCCTAGGGGCTCCGCCCCTAAAACCCCGGTTGCAAGAAATAAAAACAGAAAACCTACTGTTTTACGCATTCGCTGTAATTATCAAAATATCCGTTGGCAATAGTAAAAGTAGAAATTGCTTCTTCGAGAGTTTCGGCCGAAATTTTTCCAGAAGCGTTATATGCGCCGGAAAGCGAAACTGAAGAAGCTGTTAATTCTTTAAATGCAATTGCGTACCATTTGCCGACATCTGGAGCGGTCTCAGAATAAGAATAGTCAGAATTCATTGCACGAGTGTATTTTATATAGATATAACCTGAAGTTGCTGCGTCATTTGTGTAAGAAACTACGAGATTATTTCCTGCGTATGAGTTGTAAGTGCTTGTTGTGCCATTATAACTATATGTACCGCTATTATCGAATGTGCTGGATGTAATCCTGTATACATCCGTTCCGCCTGAATAAGAATTTACCCAAGTTCCAATTAAAGCAGAATTGTCTGAGAGTTCATAAACTCCGTCTGGAAGTCCATTATCATCGTCTTCCTGCTGACAAGACATAAAACCAAAAGAAACAAAAAGAAGCGCGCACAAAACGGCAAGTGCACGGCCAAAAACAAAGCGTGTGCTTTTCATAAAAATTTCTCCTTGACTCCAGAGTGTTGCGTAGAGCCGGATTTGTAAAATCGCCTTAAAAAAAAGACGGTAAAAAACAGGTATTCGGACTTAAAAGGCAAGTACAGTTAAAAACAACCATTTAAATGCCAGTCTTACCGTTCCGCGTCGAGCCTGTGAATTGCACACAGTTCCCCTGTATTTTGCAGAGAGAATTTAGCAGATTTTAAAAAAAGTGTCAGCAAAAACAAATAATATTGCATTTAAACGCTTTGTTTTAGAAATGTAAATTTTTCTCTAATTCTTCCAATTGATAGTTTTGCTTATATTTGATATATTCTATATCTAAAATTAGCGGTTTTAATCCGTAAAAATATTTTTTAGGAGACACACAAAATGGCAAAAGTAGTAACTTTTGGTGAATTGATGCTTCGCATCCAGCCTGCTGACTATTATCGTTTCGTTCAGGTTGACTCAATGACAACAACTTTCGGCGGCGGAGAAGCAAACGTAGCAGTTTCTTTGGCAAACTACGGTGATGACGCTTACTTTGTATCAAAACTTCCTACACACGAGATTGGACAGGCTGCTGTAAACTCTCTCCGCAAATACGGAGTTCACACAGAATATATCGTTCGCGGCGGTCCACGTGTTGGTATCTACTACAACGAGAAAGGAGCTTCACAGCGCGGCTCAAAATGCGTTTACGACCGTGCAGGCTCTTCAATCCAGCTTGCTAAGCCGGAAGAATTCGACTGGAACAAAATCCTTGAAGGAGCTTCTTGGTTCCACATCACAGGAATCACTCCAGCTCTCGGACCAAACATGGTTCAGGCTTGTATCGAAGGATGCAAGGCAGCTCACGAGAAGGGAATCACAACTTCTTGCGACCTCAACTACCGCGGAAAGCTTTGGACAAAAGACGAAGCGCGCAAAGCGATGACAGAAATCTGCAAGTACGTTGATGTTTGTATCTCTAACGAAGACGACGCAAACGACGTGTTCGGAATCAAGTCTGAAGGAACAGACACAACTAAGGGTGAATTGAACAACGAAGGATACCTTTCAGTTGCTCGCCAGCTCAAAGAGAAATTCAACTTCAAGAAAGTTGCAATCACTCTCCGCACATCAATCAACGCTAACCGCAACTTATGGCAGGCTCTTCTCTATGTTGATGACAAAGACTACGCTTTCTCTAAGCAGTACGACATGAACATCGTTGACCGCGTTGGCGGCGGCGACTCATTCGGCGGCGGACTTATCCACTCTCAGCTCAAGGGAATGAACACACAGGATTCTATCAACTGGGCAGTTGCGGCATCTTGCTTGAAGCACTCAATCATCGGAGACTACAACATGGTTTCTGAGGACGAGGTAAACAAGCTCGCAGGCGGCGACGGATCTGGAAGAATCCAGAGATAAGTTTTCTAAAGAAAACTTATCTTAACGAGAAACTGCTTTTCAGTTTCTTGAAAAAAATAATTTTCGGGCGTTTTGCTTGCCGAAATGTCCTTTATAAGGGCGGCTTTCCTTAATAAAACCGCCCTTTTTTATTTTGTTTTAGATTTTTTTTAGTTTTTTCTAATAGTATTTGTTTAGTTGTTAAACAAAAAAATCTAGTGAGATTTTTTAAGTAGAAAAAACATAGGAGGTTTTTTATGTTAAGAAAAAAGATTGCTGCTTTGGTTGCTGCCGGAATGTTGGTTCTTTCTTCTTCGGCTTTTGCAACAAACGTAGGTCCTGGTCTTGGTTATGTTCTCATTGGAGATAAATCTGGTCCTGTTTATGATCTTCTCGCTTCATGGCTCAACAACTGGTTTTGGTGGAACCAGGCGTTTGCTATCACATTCGGAACTTCTGGATATGACCAAGGTCTTATTGGAATGACAGAAACAAATCAGTTCGTAGCAGACAACATGGACGCTCTTGCAGCAGACATTGCTAAGGGTGAAGGCGAATACATCGACACTCTTTCAACTATGCTCAATGTTTCTGACTCGGTTGCTTTCAAAGCTGCTCTTCAGAACAATTTTGATGAAATCTTCACTTCTGCAGATGTTTCTGCTGAAGAAGTTACAAGCAAAATTTATTCTTTTGTAAGCTAAGTTGATTTTTTCAATCAGCAAGGTAAGGTACGGTCGTAAAGCCGTACCTTATTTGTTTATAGGCATTTTTTCTCTTTTTTTTATTTTTTCTGCATTTTCGGAAGTTAATATAGAGAAAGGCATTGGAGAAAGTTTTTTTTTAAATTTCGGACAGAAGACTGGTGTTGAAGAGAGTTTTTCTGTAGAGAATCTAATCGGGCAAAAAAAATCGATTGATGTTGAAGAAGTAATCCAAAAGGCACAAGACTTAAAACTTTGGGAAGAACCTTATTGGCGCACTTTGGTTCATTATAAGCCTTTATTTTTTGGACATTATAAAAGCCTTGTTGACGATCCAGAATTTTTTTGCGCAAAAAATGGAAAAACTAATCCGCGCGCTGAACTTATAGCGACAGTCCGCGCATTTTTTGAAGAAAAAATTGAAATTCCTGAAGAAACTAAAGAAGAAATAAACTCTGAAAGTCAAAAAGAAACTGACGGCTCAGAAAAAAATACAAAAATTAAAAAACACGCAATTGAACGTTTTCCGGGACGTTACAGATGGATTTGCGAAAAACTTGGGCTTAAAAATAGCGATTTTCCTTATGACGGAGATGCCGCTTATCAGGCGCTTTTTGCAAAATTAAATCCGGGCGATATTTATCTGGTTTTTCCGGCAGGATATTTAAAAAGACCGGCCTCGGTTTTTGGACACACTTTTCTTTTGGTCGAAACAAAAGGACGTCCTCGCCTTACTGCAAATTCTATAAATTACGGCGCTGTAACGAGTATGACTGGCGGTCCGCTTTATGCAATCTTGGGACTTGTAGGCGGTTTTCACGGATATTATGGTTTTGAAGCATATTACGAAAAAATCAAGCAGTATTCTGATATGGATATGCGCGATATGTGGGAATACCGGCTCAATCTGACAGATGACGAAAAAGATAGAATGCTTCGCCATGTTTTTGACTTGGCAGGAATTTATTCAAGATATTATTTTACTGGCGAAAACTGCTCTTACAACCTGCTTTTTTTGATAGAAGCGGCTCGCCCTTCGACAAAAGTGACCGAATTGATTGGCGGCGTTGTAGAACCTGTCGAAACTGTAAAATTGGTTTACGAATCTGGCCTTGCGGATAAAGTTGAATACAGACCGTCGGTTTATTCAAAAATAGAAAATGAAAAGGCACTTTTGACAAAAAAAGAACAAAAATTTGCAAAAAAACTTTGCCTTGGAAAAACAACTGCGGAAGATTTTCCTTTTAAGGATATTTCGCCTGAAAAACAGGCCGCAATCTGGGAACTTTGCGCAGATTATCTGAACGTTCTTCTTCATTCAAATAAAATATCTTCGGATGAATACAGACCCCGCTATCTTTCTGTTTTGTCTGCCAGACGCAAGCTTGGAAAACTTAATCCGCCGGAATTTTCGGTTCCTGCGCATCCGGAAGAAGCGCATGGTTCTAAAAAAATTGCTTTTGCCGGCGGATACGACAAAAAAGGTGGCTTTATCGGGACAAATTTCCGTCTGACCGCGCATGAGCAGCTTGAGCGTTCGGCTGGATATTCTGAGAACTCGGAGCTTGCCTTTGCAATGGTTGATTTGCGGTATAATTTTTCTAGAAACGAATTTTATCTTCAAAAAGCAGATTTGCTTTCGATAATTTCGCTTCCGACAAGCGATTTATTTTTCTTTAACGGTGCTTCGCAGCTTTTGACCGGGGTTGAAAAAAATCTTGACAAAGACGGTTCTGAGAATTTTGCCTGGCGCTTAAAAACTTTGTACGGTTTTAGTATTCGTCCAATTTCTAGAGTTCAACTTTATGCTTTGGCCGGAATCGACTGTTATTTTTCTCCGTCGTACAGTTACGGAACGGAACTTTTTGCTGGCGGAGAAACAGGTTTTATTGCCGGAATTGATATTTTTAGAACCAAAATTTATGCGGACTTTATGCTGAATGTTTTTGATACCGAATATTTGCGTTCAAAATTTGGAATTGAAACCTGCCTGTCTGTTTCCAAAAACGCGTCTTTTAAGGGCGGCTATTCTTTTTTGCGCAATTATAAAAAAAACTGGCACGAATGGAATATTTCATTCAATCTATTTTTTTAAGGCGCAATGGTAATTTTTGAAAAATAAATGTATATTTTACGGAGGGAAACGAATGAAAAAAAATCTCTCGATACTAATCAGCGTATTTTCTGTAATTCTTCTTATTTTTCTTTTTTTTTGGCATGAATTTAAAAGCGAATATTTTGAAATTGTCTTTTACAGCGTAGTGTGCATAGAAATTTTGATTACAGTTTTGGGTTTTATGCTCAATTCAATTTTTGAAGAAAAAGAAAACAAAGCTGATTCTTTGCAGGATTTTTTTTCTGACACTCTCGAAGACGAAAAATCGGCAGTTAAAAAAACTGAAGACGAAAAAAACGAATCTTACGAAACTGTCTTGTCCGAAATTTCAAAGCCTTTGCAGACAATTCAGGCAATGTCTGGAATTCTTTCTGAGCCGCTTGACGAAAATTCTCAAATTTCTGCTGCCAGACTTATTACAAAAAACATTCATCTTATAAAAGACATAATTGGTCAAAAAACTTATAGCGATAATCAAAAAATTTCAGAAAAAGATATTTTGCTTCAGCTTGTGAAAAATGTTCCTGTAAAAAAAGATGTCGAACCTAGAATTTCTATTGGAATTTATGGAGATGTAAATTCTTACAATCTGACTTTGAGGCTTGTTTTGCAGTCTTATGGTTTTTTTGTGCGAATTTTGGAGCGTTCTCAAAAAGCGCTTTTTGCAATCGAAGACGATCTTATTCAAATGCTGATAATTTCGCCGGAATCGGAAAATGACGAGGCTTTTTATCTTTGCAAGACAATTCGGAAAAAATATGCGGTTCTTGAGTTTCCAGTTTTGATGCTTGTGAACAAATACAATTCTTATCTTATGGAAAAAAATTTTGAAGGCCAGATAAATGATTTTCTTGTGCGGCCGTTTGATATTTCGGCATTGCTTGGACGAATTCGGATTCTCGAAAATTACAGAAATCTTTGGCTTGAAAAACAGGAGCTTTTAAAAAGCGAAAAAGAAAAAAGCACTTTTTTGTATTTTGTAACGCACAACGTAAATACGCCGCTCACGGTTTTGTTGAATGAAATTCAAAAATTGCAGAAAATGGCAAAAGACGAAAAAAGCGAGAGGCTTCTGTCAGAAATTCAAAGTATTTGCGATTGCGCCGGCCAGATAAACATAATTATTCAGAATGTTTTGAATTCTTACAGAATTTCAGACGGACGTTATCTTGTAAATCCAAAAATTATAAATCTTGAAGAATTTCTTTTAGAAGAAAACAAATTTTTGATTCAAAAAGCCAAACGAAAAAATCAAGCTTTTGCATTTGAATGTAATTTTCAAAATCCGCGCATTTTTTGTGACGAAAACAGCTTAAAAGGAATTTATGTAAATCTTGTAGATAATGCGATAAAATATACTTTTCCAGAGGGAAATATAAAAGTTAGAATCGATGCAAGCGAAGAAAATACTTTTTTGCGTGTAATTGATGATGGAGTTGGAATTCCTGAAGAAAAAAGGCCGGTTCTATTTAATCGTTTTGCAGGAATCGGTTCAAAACACGGAAAAAATGAGCAGTCTGTCGGGCTTGGGCTTTATGTTGTAAATGAAATTTGCAAATTGAACGGGCTTGAGCTTGAATATGCGGAAAATTCTGAAGCAGTGAGCGGCAGTATTTTTACTGTGATTTTTAAGAGGCTTGGTTGAATGGACGAAAAAGAAATTATAATGGTAGTTGAAGATTCTGAGTCGCTGAATAATTTTATTGCCAAAAATCTTGTTGAGCAGGGATTTGAAGTAATTCAATGTTTTAACGCAAAAGACGCATACAGAAAACTTTCAAAAAATTTTATAAGCCTTGTAATTTTGGATTTAAATCTTGGAGATGACATTGGAGGAATGAGAGTTTTACATTCGATTCGGCTTCAAGACAAAATTCTTCCAGTTATGATTGTCTCTTCGATAAATACCGAAAAAAGCAAGGTTGAAGGTTTTAGAGAAGGTTGTGACGATTATATTACAAAGCCTTTTTACATTGAAGAATTGATTTTGCGAATAAAAAGAATGCTTGAAAAATCTTTGCTAATTGATTTTAACAAAAATACACTCGAAACGATTTATGCCAATGGAATTTTTGAACTTGATTTGAATTCTTTTACGGTTTGTAAAAATGGAAAGAAAATTCCAATGCGAAAAAAACAGTTCGATATGATGCTTTATTTTATCCGAAATTCAAACAAAATCCTGTCGTTTGAGGCGATTTATCAAAACGTTTGGAATGAGCCTATTCCGGACGAAAAAACTCTCGAAAGCAACATTTACGTAAATATCCGGACTTTGCGCAATCTAATAGAGGACGACAAAAAAAATCCTCGCCACATAGTTTCTGTGAGCAAATGTGGTTATATTTTTGTGCCAGAATAAAGCAAAAATTGATTTTTAGCTCAAATATTCTGGACGTTTTTTTATGAATTCGCGTTTTTTTATGTCTGTCAGCGATAAAATTTTGTCTAAATCGGAATTTTTCGAAATTTTTGCGTAACCTAGAGTAACAAGAGGCATTTCTTTAAAATCGAAACTTTCTTTTATAAATTCGATAAAAAATTTGCGGTTGAGCTCGTCAAAATTGAGCGTCATGTCGCTTATTGTCGCTAAAAATTCTTCACTTCCGATTCTGTAGCACTGACCGTATTTTTTGAAAAATTTATTGAAAATTTTTGAAACAGTCACAATAATCCTGTCGATTTCTTTGCGTGAATAATTTAGTTTAAGTTTTGCAAAATTGTCAATTTCTGCAACAACAATGCAGTGGTCTTTTTTTTGGCGGCAGAGCCATTTTTTTAAATTTCCGTAATTTAAAAGACAGGTTTGGACGTCTAACTGCTGGTAAAGAGTTGTGTGATAGATGTAATAAGTCAGGAGGGAAATGTTTATTGTAAGCCACGTAATTTGAATTTCGGGATAAAAAAATTGAACGATGCTTCCAAAAAAAACAAGCAAAAAGTTAAGAAGCAGTACAATTCCGTTATTTTTCCAAAAACGCATAGAAAGCCGGATGTTTGTGAGCAAAAAATAAAAAAGACTGAGCATGTAAAAAACTACGTAAACAAAAAAGCCCTTTGCCCTTGAATAATGATTTTCTTTATCAACGTAAAAAACGCTGTATTTTGGAGTTGCAATCAGCGAAACAAGAAGCCAGAGCGAATAAATTGCGCATAAAAGAACCATTGGATTTATTTTAAAACGATTTTCGCCAATGTGTGGAAAAAGTGCCTTGCTCAAAGAAACGTAGACGGCTGGAGTAAGGCTAAAACCGATATAATTTGAAGCAATATGGAAAAATTTGAATTTTGGCGGAGTGTTGTTAAAAATTATCGTGAGCACTTCCATAATGCAGATTAAAAAAACAATTGCGCCTGTTGTCTGAAATTTATTTTTTTGATAAGTGCTGATTATAGAATTCCCGGAAACCAAAACAAAAAGAATTACAAGGGAAAAAATATTTATGCAGGTGATTGTCGAAAAATAAGGAGACACGAACTCTTTACTCCAAAATGAGCAGATGACGGGAGTCGAACCCGCGCGCCAACCTTGGGAAGGTCGTATACTACCGTTATATTACATCTGCAAATCTGACTTTAAATATAATAGATAAAACACTAAAAAACAATATTTCTAAAAAAAATCTAAAAAATTACGGATGCACTTGATTTTTTTTATGCAATTTTTAGCCCGGACATTAGCCAAGCCGCAGGCTGTGCGAAGCACCGCGCGTGAGCAAGTGGCGGTTGGCCGGATTGAGAGAAAAATGCGCTCCAAAAAATTTAACCGAATTTTAACAATTTTATAGCACAATTTTTACAGCGCAGACTTAAATTGCTTATTGTAAATTAGATTTTCATACAGGAGGTTTTTACTATGAAAATTAATAAGATTGCAGTTTTGGCAGTTGCTGGTTTGGCTCTTTTTGGTTCAGATTTGTGGGCTTGGCCATGGGGAAAGAAAGATGGAAAAATTAAGGATTCGATTACTGTAATTTCTCGTGAGGCTGGCTCTGGAACCCGCGGAGCTTTTGTTGAACTTTTTGGTGTCGAAGCTAAAAATGCTCAGGGCAAAAAAGTTGATATGACAGTTGATTCCGCTGATATTACAAACAGTACAGAAGTTGTAATTACTTCTGTTTCTGGAAATCCTTCTTCAATCGGATATATTTCCCTCGGTTCTTTGAATAGCACTGTAAAGGCTTTGGAAATTGACGGTGCAGTTGCTTCTGTTGCAAATATCAAAAATGGCTCATACAAAGTTAGCCGTCCTTTTAACATTGTAACAAAAGACGGTCTTTCTCCTGCCGCGAGCGAATTTAAGAGATTTATTCTTTCTGCTGATGGCCAGGCAATTGTAGAAAAGAAAGGCTACATTGCTGTTGCTAAAAATCAGCCATATCTTGCAAATGTAAAATCAGGAAAAGTTACAGTTGCTGGTTCTTCTTCGGTTTTCCCTGTTATGGAAAAACTTGCTGAAGCATTCAAAGAAGTAAACCCTGGAATCGTTGTTGAAGTTTCTCAGAGTGATTCTACAACAGGTGTAAACAGTGCAATTCAGGGTGTTTGCGATATTGGTATGGCTAGCCGTGACCTTAAAGCAAGCGAAACTGGCGTAAATGCTGACAAAATCGCAATCGACGGTATTGCAGTTGTAGTAAACAAGAAGAATCCTGCAAATGGTCTTACAAAAGAACAGGTTCGCAAAATCTTTGTAGGCGAAATTACAAAGTGGAGCGAAGTAAAGTAGTTTTTGGTTGGTAAAAAAGGCGGACTGTCAAAAAAAGTGATGTGAATGCTTAAAAACGGAGCATGCGTGATTTTTGAGGGCAGTCCAGTTTTTTAGTTCTTGAATTGTTGAAGGAAATATTTTGAAAACAAAATTAGAATCGACAATGAAATTGATTTTTTTGCTTGCGGCGAGCGTGAGTGTTGCGGCGGTTGCATTGATTTGTTTTTTTATGTTTGCAAATGGCGTGCCGGCAATGCAGAAAATTGGTTTTGGAAACTTTTTGCTTGGAATGAAATGGAAGCCTGAGATTGATTTGTACGGAATTTTTCCAATGATTGTTGGAAGCCTTGTCGTAACATTCGGTGCAATTATTCTTGGCGTTCCATTTGGAATTATGACGGCGATTTATATGGCTCGTTTTTGTCCTGCAAAGTTTTATCCTGTTATGAAGCACGGTGTAAATCTTTTGGCTGGAATTCCTTCTGTCGTATACGGATTTTTTGGTTTGACGGCTATTGTGCCGGTAATCCGTTCAGTTTTTGGAGGAAGCGGAACTAGTATTCTTGCTGCTTCGATTGTGCTTGCAATAATGATTCTTCCGACGATTATAAGCGTTAGCGAAACTTCTTTGAGGGCTGTTCCTGAGCTTTATTACGAAGGCTCTCTTGCTTTGGGCGCCTGTAAGGAGCGAAGCGTATTTTTTGCTGAGCTTCCTGCCGCAAAATCTGGAATTATTGCGGGAATTATTCTTGGAGTTGGACGTGCGGTCGGCGAAACTATGGCTGTAATTATGGTTGCCGGAAATCAGGCGGTTATGCCTCGCGGACTTGTAAAAGGAATCCGCACTTTAACGGCAAATATTGTTCTTGAAATGGGATATGCCGCCGGACTTCACCGTGAAGCTTTGATTGCAACTTCGGTTGTTTTATTCTTTTTTATTTTGATTATAAATTTTGTATTTATGATAACAAAGAAAAAGGCGTAAAAATAGCAGTTAGCAGTTTTTGGAGGAATTGATATGAATCAGACAAAACAATCTGCAATTTTTCGGTTTATTTTAAGAACTTGCGCATTTGTTACTTTTGCAATTATTGCAGGTCTTGTGATTTATATTTTTGCAAAAGGCGCGATGTATATAAATCCGTCGCTTTTTTCTTTGCATTACACGAGCGAAAATGCCTCTCTCTTTCCGGCATTGGTAAACACTGCGATTGTGCTGGTTGTTTCGCTTGTTATGGCAGTTCCGGTTGGTGTTGGAGCGGCGATTTATTTGGCAGAATATGCAAAAGCCGGAAACCGTTTTGTCCGTGTGATTAGAATTACGGCGGAAACTCTTACAGGAATTCCGTCGATTGTTTACGGTTTGTTTGGACTTTTGCTTTTTGTAACTGCGTTGAAATGGCAGTTTTCGCTTTTGGCAGGCTGCTGCACTTTGGCAATTATGATTTTGCCAGTAATAATGAGAACTTCTGAAGAAGCCTTGCTTTCTGTTCCAATGACGTACAGAGAAGCAAGTTTTGGTCTTGGCGCTGGAAAACTGCGCACTGTATTTAAGATTGTCCTGCCGGTTGCAGTTCCTGGAATTGTAAATGGAATTGTTTTGAGCGTAGGAAGAATAATTGGAGAAACTGCGGCGCTTTTGTATACGGCAGGAACTGTAGCCCATATTCCGAACAATTTAATGGGAAGCGGCCGAACTCTTGCAGTTCATTTGTATTCGCTGTGGTGCGAAGGTTTGCGGACAGAGCAGGCGTATGCGACTGCGGTTGTGCTCGTTCTGTTTGTAGTTGTGCTGAACTTTATTTCTGGAAAAATAGAAAAAACAATGACAAAGCGGCAAGGATAGGAGTGGCGGCGCAGCCGTTGCGGAGCAATGAAGTGCAGTTAGCACGGAACCACGGATAGCCTGGTTTTTGGCGGTCAAAACCGACAAAAAGCCGCCTAAAAAATAAAAATTAGAGGAGCAGATGCAATATGGGAGAAAACAATAATTTTCCGAAAGCGAAGATTTCAATACGCAATTTTGATTTGTTTTATGGAAATTTTCAGGCCTTGCATTCGATAGATATGGATATTCCTGAAAATAAAATTACGGCTTTTATTGGACCGAGCGGTTGCGGCAAGTCGACTTTGCTAAAATCTTTGAACAGAATGAATGATTTGGTCGAAAATTGCAAAATTTCTGGAGATGTTTTGCTTGACGGAACTAGCATTTATGAGGGCTGCGATGTAAATTTGCTTAGAAAACGCGTTGGAATGGTCTTTCAGAAGCCGAATCCTTTTCCAATGAGCATTTACAACAATATTGCTTACGGGCCTCGAACTCATGGAATTACAAAAAAAGCGGACTTGGACGAAATTGTTGAAAAATCTTTGCGCGAAGCGGCAATTTGGGACGAAGTTAAAGACCGCCTTAATAAAAGTGCGCTGGGAATGAGCGGAGGTCAGCAGCAAAGGCTTTGTATTGCGCGTGCTCTTGCCGTAAATCCAGAAGTTTTGCTTATGGACGAACCGACTTCTGCCCTCGACCCGATTTCGACCGGAAAAATTGAAGAACTTTGCGACCAGCTTAGAAATGACCTGACAATTGTAATTGTAACTCACAACATGCAGCAGGCGGCGAGAATCAGCGACAGAACGGCATTTTTCTTGCTTGGAAAGGTTGTGGAATACGGCGAAACCGAACAGATTTTTTCTACTCCAAAAAACAAAAAAACGGAAGAATATATTACCGGCCGTTTCGGTTGATTTATTCAAATTATTCAAAAAAAACAAAGTTTGCGGTGCAAAGCAGGAGGCATGATAAAAATTACATCCTTGTAATTTTTATCATTACAGTTTGTTCAAGCGTTGCTTTCACAAACTGTGATTCTCGCCATCCATGGCTCGCCGCTAATGCGGTGCAAAGCAGGAGGAAATCATGAGAACTAAATTTGATAATCAGCTCAAGGAACTTAACGATGCGCTGGTTTTTCTTGGCTCGGAATGTGAAGATTGTTTGACTTACGCAATGCAGGCGCTTGTGACTGGTCAAAAAGAAATGATTGAACGTGCAATGGAATGTGAAAGAAATACCGACGTAAAAAAACGTGAAATTCAGGCAATGTGCATGAGGCTTTTACAGCAGCAGCAGCCGGTTGCGGGAGATTTGCGAGTTATAAGCGCGGCTCTTCGTATGATAATTGATATGGAACGAATAGGCGACCAGGGAAGCGACATTGCGGAAATTTCAAATCATATTGATTTTAAAAAAAATGAATACAATAAGTTGATTACGCAAATGGCAGATATTACAATAAAAATGCTGAACACTGCGGTTTCTTCGTTTGTAAGGCGGGATGCAGAACTTGCGGCAACTGTTGAAAAAATGGATGATGATGTTGATGAGCTTTTCTTAAAAGAAAAAAACATCCTTGTCGATATGATGGGAAGCGGCGAAAAAACTGACAGAAAAACTGCGGAACAGACTCTTGAAGTGCTGATGATTGCAAAGTATTTTGAAAGAATCGGCGATCACACTGTAAATATTGCACATTCGGTAAAAACAATGCTGAACGACGGAAAAACTGCGTAATTTGCGGCTTGCGGAAACTGAGCGGTCAGACCGGGCAATTTGCGGTTTAGGCGGGGATTTGCGGTTAAAAGGCAGAAAGTGGATGCTCAGATCGGGCAATTTTCGGTCAAAAAGCGGCAAAAAACAAAATATGGGAGAATTGGTATGAAAATTTTAATTACTGACGACGAAGAGCCGATTCGTGAACTTATAAAATACAATGTTGAAAAAAGCGGGTTTGAAACGGTTTGTGCGGAAAATGCGCTTCAGGCGGTTCAGTTTGCGCGGTTGGAAAAACCAGATCTGATTCTTCTTGATCTTATGCTGCCTGACATGAGCGGTCTTGACGTCTGCCGGATTTTAAAAGGCGATGATTCTACCCGCTCAATTCCAGTCATCATGGTTACCGCAAAAACCGAAGAAAGCGACATTGTTACTGGACTTGAACTTGGGGCGGATGATTATATTACAAAACCATTTTCTACAAAAGTTTTGCTTGCCCGAATTCAATCTGTGTTGCGTCGTGCTCAAAATCAAAACTCTCCTGCGGTTTCTGGGGACGTTTTGACTGCCGGCCCCATTTCTGTCGATATTCCGCGTCACGAAGTTTTGTTTGAAGGCAAAAAGGTTGAATTTACTGCGACTGAATTTGCAATTCTTGAACATCTTGTGCGTCATGCAGGACAGGTTTTCTCTCGCCAGCAGATTATAAATGCAATCAAAGGTTCGGATTATCCTGTTACAGAACGGGCAATTGACGTTCAAATTTTGAGTATCCGGCACAAGCTTTCTGACGCTGGCTGCAAAGAAATGATTGAAACAATTCGCGGTGTTGGCTACAGAATGTACGGAGAAGAGGCAGTTGAGTAAATGATTAAGAAAAAAACGGTTTCGATTACAGTTTTGCTTTTTGTTCTGAACGGACTTATTTTGACTTGTGGATTTTTTTATCTTTTAAAGCAGAATATTTTGTCGGTTCGGACGGTTGCGGAAAATCAAACTGAAGAGAATTTGAGTGTTTTTGGAAATTCGCTTGTTCAAATTGTGTCTGAGCATTTAGGCGAAAAAAATAAAGATAAAAATATTGACGAATTTTTGAAAAAATTCAATTTTACGGATTCTGTTGGATTTCGCGGTTCAAATTCCTTGTCAAAAGATTTTCGCATAACGCTTGTTGCTCCAGATGGAAATGTGATTGGCGATTCTGAAGCTGATGAAATTTCAACTCTCGAAAATCACAAAGACCGCGAAGAAATTTCGGCGGCGCTTTCTGGAAAAGAAGGAAAGGCGATTCGTAAAAGTACGGTTTCAAACGACAACGTAATGTACTATGCCTTGCCGATTCAGACAAAAAACGGAATTTACGCATTAAGGCTCTCGGTTCCGCTTTCGATGTCAGTTTATTTTTCAACGAGCTCAAAAAAACAAATAATCGAAACCATGTGCACGGTTTTTGTAATAATTCTGCTTCTTACGTTCATTGTTTCTGCTTATATCGTTCATCAGATTAAAAAACTTGAAATTCTTTCAGGAGAATATAAAAAAGGAAATTTTGACGCAAAAAGCACTGTACGCTCTCCTTCTGAACTTAGAAAGCTTGGCAACCGAATGGAAATTATGGCGACAGAAATGCAGCGTCTTGAGCAGGTTCGCAAGGATTTTGTTTCAAATGTTTCGCACGAATTGAAAACTCCTGTTACATCGATTACGGGTTTTACGGAAACTTTGCTTGATGGCGCAATCGATGACAAGCCTACCGCAATTCACTTTTTGCAAATCATAAACGCTCAAAGCATAAGGCTGATGGCTATTATTGAAGATTTGCTTACGCTTTCAAGACTTGAAAAAGACAACAAAAAACCAGAAACCATGAAGCACGATGTTGTTGCTGCCACAAAACAAGTTTGCGAACGTTTTATGAGCAAGGCGGAACTAAAAAATATAAAACTTTTGTGTTCGGTTGATGTTGGAAAAAGCGATAAAGTCTGCTGTATGCTCAACGAAGGACTTTTTGACGAAGCCTTGGGGAATTTAATCGACAACGCAATAAAATACTGTCCGGAAAATACCGAAGTCGACTGTAAAGTAAAACTTTTTGCAGAGAGAAACCTTGTTCAAATTTCGGTGGAGGACAACGGCCAAGGAATTCCAAATGAATATAGGGAGCGGATTTTTGAACGCTTTTACAGAATTGACAAAGGCCGCAGCCGGGATATGGGCGGAACAGGTCTTGGACTTTCAATTGCGGCCCATATCATAAAAGCTCACGATGGCAAGCTGTATGTAACCGACCGCTTGGACAAGAAAAACGGCGCGCGTTTTGTAATCGAACTGCCGGTTATAAAACAGTAGAAAATGCTGTAAAAAATTATTTTGAAATTCGGGCTATAAGTTTTTCCATACATTCTTTTGAAAAATCAAAATATGTACGGCCTTTTTCTTTTTTTGCACCGAGTTTTAAATAATAGTCGATTGAACCTGTGTTAAAATCGAGAGCGCTCCATTCCAGTCCAATATAGCCTTCTTCGAGAACTTTTTTGCAAATATGAGCCAAAAGCCTTGTTCCGTAGCCTTTTCCGCGGAATTCTGGCTTAAAATAAATATCTTCGATATAAACACGTCCGCGAGCCGAATAAGAACCATAAACCGGATAATAAATCGCATAGCCGATTGCCTGACCGTCAAGTTCTGCAAAAAGCGCGGTGGCAATTTTACGGTCAAAAAGCCAGTGGCGCATCTCGTCTTCGGTTCCTGTTACATCTTGAGGCCGGCGTTCGTGTTCTGCAAGCCCAAGAATAAGTGATTTTAAAGTAGCCATGTCATTTGGCGTAACCGTTCGGATAGAAAATGAATCGTCCATGAGGAATCTCCAGTTTTTGTAATATTTGAATATCGTGGTTAAAAATCGAGGATTTGCGGACAAAAAATAAGCCCGAAATCAAATTCAATAATACTATTCTATTTTAATTTTTGCAGAATGTCACACGGATTTGAGAATGATTTTATAATGAATGGAATTTTTATGCTTAAAACTGATTTTTGCCGCCGTTGTTCATAACGAGCTTTTATTATGGCACGGAAATGTTTTTTTTGCTAAAATAGTCTGAATATATTGAAGAAAATTGACGCAGGGGGAAGTGCGATGTACGAATCTGGTGAAGACTATCTTGAGGCAATTTTGCGCTTGCAGCTTGAAAATGGTTTTGTCCGCTCCGTTGATGTTGCTAATAAACTTGCTGTTTCTCGTCCAAGCGTAAGCCGGGCAATGGGACTTTTGGAAAAAGACGGTTATATAGAATTTACGCTCGGCAACACGATTAAATTGACGGAAAAAGGCCAGCTTAAGGCGGAAGATGTTTATGGACGTCACAAACTTTTAACACTTTTTTTGCAGAAAATTACGGGGCTTTCGGAAGAGCAGTGCGAAGAAAATGCTTGCCGTGTTGAACATCAGATTGATGTCGATGTTGTAAACGGCATAAAAAAATGGGTTGAAGAAAACTAAAATGGCTAAAAACAAAAAATCTGCGGTCTTGCCGTTAAGTTTTAGAGATGTAAAGAAAAACGAATACAAACTGTTTTTTTCGTATTTTAAGCCGCATAAATGGCTCTTTTTTGCGGATTTGTTCTGCGCAGTTTTTGTTGCCGCCGTTGATGTTGTTTTTCCAGTAATTTCAAGATTCACATTGAATAAAGTTTTGCCGCAATATTTAGATTCCGCCGATAGTTCAATTCAGCGGACTGTAATTTTTACTTTTTTTTCAATAATTGCGCTCTGTTTTTTAATGTGCGTTTTGCGGACTGTTGCGCAATGGTTTATTACATTTTTTGGACATGTTTTTGGTGTCGCCGTTGAAAAAGATATGCGGCGCGATATTTTTGAACATATCGAAAAGCAGTCATTTTCTTTTTTTGACAAAAATCGTACTGGTCAGCTTATGAGCCGCAGTACAACTGATCTTTTTGAAATTTCTGAACTAGCGCATCACGGACCGGAAGATTTGCTGATTTCGCTTTTAACGCTTTTTGGCGCATTTTTTGTAATGGTTTCAATTCGTTGGCAGCTTGCAGTAATTGTTTTTGTAACCTTGCCTCTTCTTATTTTTGCGGTTTATTCGAGCCGAAAAAGTTTAATGGGTTCTTCGAGCCTTGTAAAAGGAAAAACTGCGGAAATCAACTCGGCGGTCGAAAGTTCAATCAGCGGCGCAAGAACTACAAAAATTTTTACAAATGAAGATTACGAATTTTCAAAATTTGAAAAAAGCAATCAGAATTTTTTTGACGCAAAACGCCTTTATTACAAGGCAATGGCCGGAATGCACTCAAAAATGGAATTTGTCACTCACATTTTGAGCGTAATTATTCTGGCTGTCGGCGGATTTTATATAATGAAAGGAAAAATGACTCTCGGAGATTTGGTTGCCGCAAATATGTTTGTTGCCGCTTTTTTGCAGCCAATCCGTCGTCTTGCAAATTTTGTTGAGCAGTTTAGCACTGGAATGGCAGGATTTATGCGTTTTTCGGAAATGATGCAAATTCACGAAGAAATGCCGGAAAAACCTGGCGCAGTAGAACTTTCTGCAAAAATTGAAAATGTAGATTTTGAAAACGTAAGCTTTGGTTATTCGGAAAATTTTCCTGTCTTAAAAAACATTTCTCTCGAAGTAAAAAAAGGACAGACTGTCGCTTTTGTCGGACCGAGTGGCGGTGGAAAAACAACTCTCTGCAATCTTCTTGCGCGTTTTTATGAAGTTAAGGACGGTTCAATAAAAATAAACGGAATTGATATTCGCGATTACAAGTTAAAATCTCTTCGTTCGCAAATTGGTTTTGTTCAGCAGGATGTTTTTATGTTTGCTGGAACAATAAGAGAAAATATTGCTTATGGGCGGCCGGAGGCAACTGAGGAAGAAATTATTGAGGCTGCAAAAGAAGCGGAGATTTACGACGACATAATGAATATGCAGAACGGTTTTGACAGCGTAATCGGCGAGCGTGGAATTAAGCTTTCCGGCGGACAAAAACAGCGGATAAGCATTGCGCGCGTTTTCTTAAAAAATCCTCCTGTTCTGGTTCTGGACGAAGCAACAAGCGCTCTCGACAGCATTACCGAGCAAAAAATCCAAAATGCTTTTGACAGGTTGTGCAGCGGACGCACGGCTTTTGTAATTGCGCATCGCCTGAGTACGATAAAAAATGCGGACAAAATTGCCGTTTTGGAAAACCACAAAATTGTAGAAACCGGAACTCACGAACAGCTTTTGAACAAAAAAGGCGAATATTTTAATCTCTATACGGCTCAGGCGCGGATTTAGTTATAGCGCAGATTTTAAAATTTCAATTTTTCTTACAATTTTTATTCTTTTTTTTGATAATTTATTGAAAAATCTTGAATGAAATTTTGCATTATGCTTAAATCAATTTGCGACTAATTCGCAAATTGAAATATGGCGAAAATCAATTATTCTACTGAGCAGAGAAATTCTCTTCTTTCGTTTTTTAGCGAAAATCCCGACAAGATGTTTTCTGCAAAACAAATTGAGCTTGCCTTGAGCGGAAAAGAAATCAGCAAAAGCGCCATTTACAGAAATTTGGCGGAGCTGGAATCTGAAGGAAAAATTAAAAGATGTTCAAAACCAGGTTCGAGAGAATCTTTCTATCAGTTTTTTGATTGCAATTCCTGCCGGACACATATTCACCTTTCGTGCCAGAAATGCGGAAAAATTTTTCATTTCGATGAAGCGGCTGCGGAAAAACTTGTTGCTGCTCTTGAAAAAAATACAGGATTTGAAGTGAGCCGTGGCGAAAGCACCTTGGTTGGAATTTGCAAAAGTTGTGGAGAAAAAAAATGAAAATGAATAAAGTTGTTACGTTTTTTTTTGCGGCGGTTCTTGCTCTGAGTTTTGCAGGCTGCAAAAAAAATCAAAATACAAAAACAGAATCTGAAGCAGAAAAACAAAAAATAAAAGTTGTTGCAACAATTTTTCCAGAATACGATTGGGTTAAAAATTTGATTGAAGGCAGCGACAGTTTTGAGCTTGAACTTCTTGCAAAAAACGGAACAGACCTTCATTCTTACCAGCCGAGCACGGCCGACATTGTAAAAATTGCAAGTTCTGACCTTTTTATATATGTTGGCGGCGAAAGCGATTTTTGGGTTTCTCAGGTTATAAAAAATTCAAACAACAAAAATCAATTTACTGTAAATCTAATGGAAATTCTTGCGCAAAATGTTAAGGAAGAAGAAAACGTAGAAGGCATGCAAAGCAACAAAGAAAATGACGGGCACGAAGACGAAATTGAATATGACGAGCATGTCTGGCTTTCCGTAAAAAATGCAAAGACCGCTGTTATAAAAATTGCGGAATATCTTGAAGTTTTGGATCTTGCAAATTCTTCTGTTTATGCAAAAAATTTGCAGAATTATCTTAAAAAACTTGATTCTCTTTCGGAAATTGCGCTTGAGCTTTCCAAAAAAAATGACTTTTCTTCAAAACCTTTGATTTTCTGCGACCGTTTTCCGTTCCGTTATATGACCGACGAGCTTGGAGCAAAATATTTTGCTGCTTTTTCCGGATGTTCGGCAGAAACGGAAGCAAGTTTTGAAACGGTTGCCTTTCTTTCAAAAAAGGTTCAGGAATTTGAAGAGCCGAGGGTTTTTGTGACCGAAAATTCTGACAAAAAAATTGCAAAAACCGTAATAAAAAATGCCGGATTTGACGGAAAATGCGAAATTTTTGTAATCGATTCAATGCAGTCTGCAACTTTTGATCAGATAAAAGCTGGAAAAAATTATATCGATGTTATGAAAGAAAATTACGAAAAATTAGATTTTTTCGGAAAGGAGTGAATGCGTTAGCGCTGGCAGCCCCGAAGTTGCGCGGCGATAAGCCACGCAATGAGCCGATTTTGCGGCGAAGGGCGGACATAGCGACCCGAAGCGTAACGAAGTGAAGCGGAGGGAAACGCCAAAAATTATGGCACAGTTAATTTGCAAAAATCTTGTTTTAGGTTATGAATCAAAAATCATAATAAAAAATCTGTCGTTCAAGGTAAATTCCGGCGACTATCTTTGCATTGTCGGCGAAAATGGTTCCGGAAAATCGACCTTGATGAAGGCAATTCTTGGACTTTTAAAGCCGATTTCTGGCACAATCGAAACAGGAGACGGACTTTTGGCGGACGAAATTGGATATTTGCCGCAGCAGACTTTTGTTCAGAGGGATTTCCCGGCCAGCGTCTGGGAAATAGTTCTTTCTGGCTGTCAGAGCCGTTGCGGTTGCCGTCCGTTCTACAAAAAAGAAGAAAAAAAACTTGCCATGAAAAATATGAAAAAAATGGGAATTGCTCATCTTGCGCGCCGATGTTACCGTGAACTTTCTGGCGGACAGCAGCAGAGAGTCCTTCTTGCCAGGGCATTGTGCGCCACTCAAAAAATGCTTTTGCTCGACGAGCCTGTAAGCGCGCTTGATCCGGGAGCGCAGGAAGAAATGTACAAACTTATCGAAAATTTGCATAAAAGCGGAATTACGGTCATTATGATAAGCCACGACATAGACGCTTCGCTTCGCTTCGCAACCCACGTTCTGCACATTGGAAAAGAAATTTTTTTTGGAACAAAGGCCGAATTTGTGCATAAATCGACCTGCCCGGATTGCAATGGACAGATAAAGCGAATTATGGGAGTAAAACTTTTGTAATTTACGAAAGTTTTGTAAGTTTTTGTAAAAAAAGCAAAATTTCAACTTTTATAAATTGATTTTTTTTATTTTGGAGACGATTTTATGTCCACTTTAATCCATTATTTTAGTTTTTCGTTTGTGCAGTATGCGTTTATTGTCGGAGTTTTGATTTCGCTTTGTTCAAGCTTGCTTGGCGTAACTTTGGTTTTAAAACGGTTCAGTTTTATTGGCGACGGATTGAGCCATGTTGCGTTTGGAGCCATGGCGATTGCTGCGGTTCTTAATTTGTCGAACAATATGTATCTTGTTTTGCCATTCACTGTCATAGCCGCAATTCTCCTTTTGCGCACTGGAAAAAACACAAAAATTCAGGGCGATGCCGCAATTGCCGTCATAAGCGTTTCATCTCTTGCTCTCGGCTACCTTTTAATGAACATTTTTAGTTCGTCCGCAAATCTTGCAGGCGATGTCTGTTCCACACTTTTTGGTTCAACTTCAATTTTGACGCTTACAAAAGCCGAAGTTTATCTGTGCGTAATTCTCTCGGTTGCCGTAATTGCCGCATTTATCGTCTTTTACAACAAAATTTTCGCCGTAACCTTTGACGAAAATTTCGCTCAGGCTGTCGGAACCCACGCAAGCCTTTACAATCTGGTAATTGCCGTTATAATCGCCATAATAATCGTTCTTGCAATGAATCTTGTCGGCTCGCTTTTAATCAGCGCTCTGGTAATTTTTCCGGCGCTTTCAGCAATGCGCGTTTTGAAAAGCTTTAAAAGCGTAATAATTTGCAGCGCGGCGGTTTCTGTTGTATGTTCAGTTTCTGGACTTTTAATTTCAATTCTGGCAGGAACTCCGGTTGGCTCGACAATTGTTGCGGTCAATCTTTTTGTTTTTGTCGTATTTTCGGTTGCGGGGAAATTTCTAAAATGAAAAATCATTCTTTGTTTAAAAATTTTTTTGGCGAGCCGGCAGAAAATCTGCCGTCAGGCCATTCGCAGTTTCATTCAAAAATGGCTTTTTTGCCATTTTTGAACGCCTTCGGCGCTGCTGCTGTCCTTCTCGCGTTGACCTTAACCTTTGCTTCGTGTACAAAAAATTCAATTCAGCAAAAAAATCAGGAGCAATCAGAAAAAAAAGCCGGTTTTTCGGTAGATTTCGATCTTACAAAAATGAACTCAAATATGGTTTATGCCCAGGTTTTTAATCTTATGCTTGAACCGCAAAACTTCAACGGAAAAACTTTTAAAATAAAAGGAAACTTTATAAAATTAAACAGTCCGGATGGCCAGCCTTCTTATGCGGTAATCATAAAAGATGCTCTTGCCTGCTGTCAGCAAGGCCTTGAGTTCAAATACGATTTTGCCGGAAAAGAGCCGGTTATAGATCAGGAAATTACTGTAATCGGAAAATACACGCTAACAGAAACTCCTGACGGTTTTAGTCACAATTATCTTACTGCGCAAACTTGTGATTGACTTTTTACAATGGAAGAATAAACTTATAAAAGTGCACGAAGTGCGATTTTAATTTTATAAAATTTTATTAAATGGAGAAAAAGATGGATATTCGCTATTCAACTGGAAAAGAACCTTTTAAAACAATGACAACCGAAGAACTTCGCAAAGAGTTTTTGATTTCTAATATTTTTGTAAAAAATGATGTAAGCGCAGTTTACAGCCACATTGACCGCATTGTAACTCTTGGAGCAATGCCTGTAGATAAGAAAGTTAAATTGGACAAAAATATTGATCCAATGAAAGATTTTGGAGTTGACTTTTTCCTCCAGCGCCGTGAACTTGGAATGATTAACATTGGCGGTGACGGAATTGTTGTTGCTGACGGCGTTGAATACAAAGTAAATCATTACGACGCTCTTTATCTTGGTGCCGGAACAAAAGACGTTGTTCTCGAAAGCGTAGACAAGAAAAATCCTGCAAAATTCTATATGAACTCAGTTCCTGCGCACGTTTCTTACCCAAGCCGCGTAATTACTTATGAACAGGCAAACCACGTGCATGCAGGTTCTGCCGCAGAATCAAACGACCGCACAATCAACCAGTACATTCACCCGGATATTTTGGAAACATGCCAGCTTTCGATGGGAATGACCCATCTGGAAACTGGTTCGGTTTGGAACACAATGCCGGCTCATACACACGAACGCCGTATGGAAGTTTATTTCTATTTTGATTTGCCAGAAGACCAGATTTTGTTCCATTTTATGGGCGAACCTCAGGAAACACGCCACATAGTAATGCACAATGACGAAGCTGTAATCAACCCTTCTTGGTCAATCCATTCAGGTTGTGGAACAAGCAACTACACATTCATTTGGTCAATGGGTGGCGAAAACCGCACATACACAGACCAGGACTGGATTCGTACAACAGATTTGCGCTAGTAAAAAACTAAGCACAAAAAATATTAAATTATTAGAAAGCCCGGACTTTTTTGAAAGAAAATTCAAATTAGTCCGGGCTTTTTTTTGCGTGCAGTTTAAATAAAAACAAAAAATTGATATACTTTTGTGCAAAATTACAAATGTTCCGCGGTTGCGGGCAGTGAGGGTGGTATGATTAACGTTCCTGAAATGTTTGCGTGCATGGTTTTTAATGAAAGCGAAATGAAAAAAAGGCTTTCTGCGAATATTTATGCCTCTTTAAAAAAAACCATGGTGGAAGGCTGCCCGCTTGAACTCGGTGTTGCAAACGAAGTTGCCAATGCTATGAAAGACTGGGCGATTGAAAAAGGCGCAACTCATTATTCGCACTGGTTTCAGCCTTTGACTGGAATTACTGCCGAAAAACACGACAGCTTTTTGACGCCTGCTGCTGAAGGCAAAATTATCATGAGTTTTAGTGGAAAAGAACTTATAAAAGGTGAACCAGATGCCTCGTCTTTTCCGAGCGGCGGTTATCGTTCAACTTTTGAAGCCCGCGGTTACACAGTTTGGGACCCGACTTCATTTCCATTTGTAAAAGACCACACTCTTTGTATTCCAACCGCTTTTTGCTCTTACAACGGCGAAGCCCTCGACAAAAAAACTCCGCTTTTGCGTTCTATGGAAAGCTTAAACCGCCAGTCCCTCCGGATTTTAAAACTTTTCGGAAATTCTGCTAAGCATGTGACGACAACAATGGGCCCTGAACAGGAATATTTTTTGGTTGACGAAAAACTCTATGCCAAAAGACGCGATTTAAAAATGACCGGCAGAACGCTTTTTGGTGCTCATCCTGTAAAAGGACAGGAAATGGACGACCAGTATTTTGCCGCAATTAAGCCGCGCGTAATCGAATATATGGAAGATTTGAACGAAGAATTGTGGAAACTTGGAATTTACGCAAAAACCGAACACAACGAAGCCGCTCCAGCTCAGCATGAAATGGCTCCAATTTTTACAACTTCAAATCTTGCCGCAGACCAAAACCAGCTTACAATGGAAGTTATGAAAAAAGTTGCGCGCCGTCACGGTTTAATCTGCCTTTTGCACGAAAAGCCTTTTGAAGGCGTAAATGGCAGCGGAAAGCACAACAACTGGTCGATTGCTACCGATTCCGGCGAAAATCTTTTTTCTCCAGGAACAACGCCGATGGAAAATGCGCAGTTTTTGCTCTTTTTGACGGCGGTTATAAAGGCTGTAGATGATCATCAGGATTTGCTGCGCGCGATTGTTGCAAGTGCCGGAAACGATCACCGTTTAGGAGCGAACGAAGCACCTCCAGCAATCATGTCGATTTACGTTGGCGACGAGCTTGAAGCAATTTTAAAGGCAATTAAGGACGGCAAGCCTTACACTGGAAACGGAAGCAAAAAAATGTCGATTGGCGTAGACGTTTTGCCTGCAATTCCAAAGGATTCGACAGACCGCAACAGAACTTCGCCATTTGCCTTTACAGGGAACCGCTTTGAATTCCGCTCAGTAGGTTCAAACCTGTCAATTTCCGGTCCAAACACGATATTAAACGCAATACTTTCTGATTCCCTCTCAAAATTTGCAGATGAACTCGAAAAAGCTGAAAATTTTGACAAAGAACTTCAAAATCTCATTAAACGCGAAATCACTGTTCACTGGAGAATTTTGTTCAACGGAAACGGTTACGGCGAAGAATGGATAAAAGAAGCCGAAAAACGCGGACTTAAAAATTTCCGCACAACTCCTGACGCCATGGCTCATTATCTGGACAAAAAAAACATAGAACTTTTTGAACAGACAGGAATTTATTCCGAAGTTGAAATGAAAAGCCACTACGACGTAAAACTTGAAAAATACTGTCAGGTTTTGAACATTGAAGTTGGAACAATGATTGAAATGGTAAATAAAGACATTGAACCTTCTGCGCTTAATTTTCTGAACAAACTTACGGACACATATTCAAAAATGCCGGCAGACCTTCCGTTTGAATACGGCAAAAATCAGATAAAAAAAGTGTCTGCTCTTTTGAACGAAGTTGAGCAAAAAAAGCAAAAGCTCGACGAACTGCACATTCAGGCACAGAAAAAAACTGAGCTTATGGAAAAAGCCCAGGATTATGCAAAAAAAATCCTTCCTGCAATGGAAGATTTGCGCTCAAGCGGCGACTTGCTCGAAGAGCTTTTGGGCCAGGAATACAAACCTTATCCAAGTTACGAAGATTTGCTTTTTAGCGTTCAGTAAAAAACGGGTGTTCCCGAAGGCAAAGCCTTCGGTCGCTACGTCCATGGTTCGCTGCGCTCATTCCTGCGCCTTGCTCCGGAACGCGCCTTCGGCGCGCCATTCCCATCGCTAACACAAAAAAAAGACTGCCAGATAAAATTTTACGCTTTATCAGGCCAGTCTTTTTTTATTCTATATTATTTTGTTACAAAAATTTGCTTTTTAATTTGATTCTGCTGCTCCCGGAAGACCAATGTCTTTTCTGTAGAACATTCCTTCAAATTTTATGCCTTCGAGAGCAGAATATGCTTTTTTCCAGGCTTCGTCAAAGCTTGAGCCGTGGGCCGAGCAGGCAAGAACGCGTCCGCCGCTTGTAACGAGGACATTGTTTTCATTTTTTACAGCGCCGGCAACAAAAACTTTTGCACCGTTCTTTTTTATTTTTGCCGAATCAATAGAAATTTCTTTTCCTTTTGGATATTTAAGAGGATAACCGCCGCTAACTGCAACAGGAGCAACCTGAAATCCTTTTTTCCATTGAAGGTTAAAGTCAGAAAGAGTTTCTCCTGTAATTGCAAGACAAAGGTCGGCAAAATCAAAATCCATCATCGGCAAAACAGCCTGAGTTTCCGGATCTCCTAAGCGAACATTGTATTCAAGAGCTTTTGGACCATCTTTTGTAAGCATAAGTCCAAAGAAAATAAATCCGCGGTAGTCCATTTTTTCTTCGATTAAACCGCGCAATGTTGGCTCAAGAATATTTTTTTGGAAAGCGTTCATTGTCTGTTCAGTAACATCCTGTGGAGGACAGATTGCGCCCATTCCTCCGGTATTTGGACCTTTTGCGCCGTCGAGCAGTCGTTTGTGGTCGCGGGCTGGCAAAAATGCCTTTATGCAGGCTTTGTTTATTTTTGCGGAATTTTCCGTAACGCTTACAGCCGCAAGAACCGAAATTTCAACTCCCTGCAAATAATCTTCGATAACGAGTTTTTTCCCGGCATCGCCAAATTCGCCGTCCATCATATCATTTACGGCTTTGAGGGCTTCGTCAACGGTTTTTGCAACAACAACGCCTTTTCCAGCAGCCAGACCGTCAGCTTTTACAACGATTGGAGCTCCATGATTTTTAACATATTCGAGCGCATTTTCTTTATCTGTAAAAGTTTTTGAAGCGGCGCATGCAACGCCATATTTTTCCATAAAAACCTTAGAAAGATCTTTTGAAGCTTCGAGGGCAGCACCTTGCTTTTTAGGACCAACTGTCGGAATTCCTGCAGCCCAAAGTTTATCAGCGATTCCTTCTGAGAGAGGATCTTCCGGACCAACAACGGCAAAATCAACTTTTTCATTTTTTGCAATTTCAATAGCATCGCCATTCATATTTTTGCATTTTGCTTCGTCGGCAGTTCCGCCGTTTCCAGGAACACAGATAATTTCTTCAATTTTTAAACTCTGTGCTAATTTCCAGGCGATTGTGTGCTCGCGTCCGCCACTTCCAATAACAAGTGCTTTCATAAAAAATCCTCAATAAAATCAAAAAATTCAAAAAATCGCTACAAGATTTTTCGGAATGTCCTTACACTATAGCGAAAAAAACGATTTTTGTCAGACTTTGGACGAAATTTTATTGTCCAACCGGTGTTTCGGCGTTGTCATTCAAAATAAAATCCGTTTGATTTTATTTTGAACGCCTTCGGCGCGCCTACACCCCGGCGTAAGTTTTTCGGAAGATAAAAGATTTGTTTTTATGTTAGAATAATTTTATGAAAGATTTTTTTACTTATCTTGCGCTTTTTTCTGTGGCAACAATTCTTGTTTTTTTGCTGCGCGGACTTTACTTAAAAAATTTGTCAATTCAAAATAAAAAAACTGCCGTCAAAAATTTAAAAAAACAAAAAACTGCAAATGGCGGTTTGGGTTTTGTACGTTGCCCTTTGTGCAATACTCCGCTTGCCGTTGGCGAAGATTTATTTAGCCGGATTTTTAGACCCATGACAGTTTCTGACCAGCGGATGTATGTTTTAGGCTGTCCTCATTGCTATCCGGACAAAAAAAACGGCGTCCAGAGAATTTGCCCGGTTTGCCGAAAAAATGTTCCTGTAGAAAGCTATTTAATTGCAAGACTTTTTAATAAAACCAGCGACCACAAAAAACACGTAATTATAACCGGCTGCCCGGCCTGCTGCGGTTCCAAAAAAATTGATAAAAATTGCCATAAATAAAAAAACTGCCCTTTACGAAAAGTCTAGTGTAAAAACTTCAAACTTTTCAGGACAGTTTTTTCTGTGGACAATCCAAAGCTAATCAAAAACTTTTTTGGACTGCCCAGATATTTTAACTTTAAGCCTAGCGGAGCAAACTGAGCACATTCTGTGAACTCTGGTTTGCTTGAGCCAGCATAGCTGTTCCAGCCTGTGTAAGAACCTGGTTCTTTGTAAAGTCAACCATTTCTTTTGCCATGTCTGTATCGCGGATGCGAGATTCAGAAGCCTGGAGGTTTTCAGCGCCAATGTCCAAACCAACAACTGTCTTTTCGAGACGGTTCTGGTAAGCACCGAGGTCAGCGCGCTGTTTGTTAATCTTTTTGAGCGCTTCGTCGAGAGTTCCAATTGCGCGGTTAGCATCATCAGGAGCTGCAAGAGTAAGGATTTCTTCTGAGCCGATGTTGCGGAGTCCGAGAGCTGCCGCTGACATTGTTCCAATAAAAACCTGAGTTCTCTGATCCATGTTTGCGCCAATGTGGAACCACATTGAGCCTGTAACTGTATTTTCTCCTGTTGGTTTTGCAAAGCGGCCTGTGAGCATATTCATACCGTTGAACTGAGCCTGAGAAGCGATGCGGTCAACTTCTGCAACGAGCTGGCTTACTTCAACCTGAATCTGCATGCGGTCTTCGTCTGTGTAGATTCCGTTTGAAGACTGTACTGCAAGTTCACGAATTCTCTGAACAATGTCAGTTGTTTCCTGCAAATATCCTTCAGTAGTCTGAATAAAAGAAATACCGTTCTGAGCGTTTGTAGAAGCCTGGTTCATACCGCGAATTTGTGCGCGCATTTTTTCAGAAACTGCGAGTCCAGAAGCATCGTCACCTGCGCGGTTGATTTTCATGCCTGATGAAAGCTTTTCCATGTTTTTTGTTGTGCTGAGTTCTGTGAGTCCTGTAGAACGATTTGCAAACTGAGCACTCATGTTGTGATTAATAACCATAATTTATCTCCTTAAAATCGTCAAGGACGGCGAGATACAAAGCACTTTGTGCTTTGTGCGATAAAAATGCACGAATGTATTTTTATCACACCTCCTTGTAAGATCTGGTTAAAATACTACAGACTTGCTTTTTGTAGGCAACGTCTTGTAGTCCCCGGGTTTACCACCCTATATATAACATATCGGAGTTTGAAAAATTGACTTTAGAAAAAAAAGAAAAAATATTGAGAATTTGCCAAGAAAATTTAAAAACTACTTCTTCCACGGAATGAACGTGCTAAGGTTAATTTGTCTATGTATTCGAGGTCGCCACCGACTGGAAGACCGCTTGCAAGTCTTGTTACCTTCACGCCGGTTGGCGCAAGAACTCTCTGAATGTACATTGCGGTTGTATCGCCTTCGACAGTTGGATTTGTCGCAAGTATAACTTCTTTTATTGTTCCTGATTTTACTCGTTCTACCAAGCTTGCAATGCGCAGTTGCGAAGGCCCAATTCCTTCAAGCGGTGCAATAACTCCGCCCAAAACATGAAAAAGACCGTTAAATTCGCGGGAAGAGTCGATTGTGTTTACGTCCTGAGGCTGTTCGACAACGCAGATAACGCTTCTGTCGCGCAATGGATCGGAACAAATCGGGCATGGATCATTTTCTGTCCAGCTTCCGCAGATTGAGCACGGTTTTATAATTTCTTGAAGATGGTCAATTTGACTTGCAAACCTTTTTACCCACAGATTGTCTGCTTTTAAAATATAATTTACAAGTCTGGCGGCGCTTTTTTTGCCTATTCCTGGCAACCTGGAAAAACTGTCTGTTAATTCATCAATTGCGTTCAAAATTACAGGCCCATTCCGCCCATAAGCGGGCCAGCTTTTTGTTTTATAAGTTCCTGAACTTTTTCGAGCGCGTCATGGTTTGCAGAAACAATCAAATCCTGAAGCATATTTACATCGCACGGATCAACCGCAATCGGGTCGATTTTAATTGCGGTCATTTCAAGCTGACCGTTCATCGTAACTTGAACCATATTTCCGCCAGAAGAACCTGTTACGCTCAAATTTTTCAAGTCTTCGCGCATCTGGTTCATTGTTCCCTGTAAATCTTTGAGATTTTTCATCAAATCAAATGGATTCATCTTCTTCCTCTATTATTTCGTTGTTAAAGTTAGAATTTTCAATATTTTCATCTGATTCATCATCAGTTTTTTCGTTTTTTTCAGGTTTAGGCGACTCAGTGCGTTCACCTTTAGAAACAATCTGCCCCCTAAAAATTGAACACAAAAGCTGCACTTCGTAAGGCGCATTTTCCAAACTGTTTTCTTTGGCCGCCTGCTTTATGCTTACGCTGAATTGCAGATTTTCGCCGTAATATTGCGAAATTATTGCAGAAATTTGAGCGGCCTGTTTTTGCAGCTGCGACTGCGTAAAATTAGAAGCAACCGTTGTTTTTACAGTGTTTCCGTCCAAAACCCATTCTGCGGTCTGAATAAGCGTTGTTGCGAGAATTGCAGTTTTTTCGCTTTTAGAAAGTTCTGAGAGAATCGTTTTTTTTAAAGCCTGCATGTCGCGGACAAATCCCGCTGGCTGCGAATTTTGCTTTGGAACAGAATTTTCCTGTTGAGAAAGCCCCAGGTCATCAGGAGCGTAAGAACCTTCTGGCGCGTAATTTTCAAAATCGCTAAAATTTTCAATTGACTGAGCCGCTGCTTGATCAGGCGGTTCAGCTCCGCCATTGCTAAAAGACCGGTTTTCTGTCTGTGGAGCCACCTTTGGTTCTGGAGAAATAAAAATTCTTGGTTTTTGAGATTGAGACTGCATTTGTGGCTGTTGTTGAGAAGCTTGTGTCATTTCCAAAGAAGAATTTTGTGCTTGACTGGATGGTTGTGCATTTTGCAGTAGAACAGCCTTTGTTTTGTCGATTGCAATTTTTACTTCGGCAGGCGAAACATACTGACTGAGCCAGCTCAAACGGCTGAACGCAAGTTCAAGTTCATAACGCGGACTGAGCGAATATCTTATGTCGCGGTAAAGCTGCAGAAAAATGCTTACAGCTCGTTCAATTTGAATCGAATTCCAGGCAGACAAAACCTTTGCGCTAAAACGTTCAGCGCTCTGTCCCAAAAGCGACTCTTTTGTAATTCCATTTTTTATAAGCAAAAGTGAACGCAAATAATCCGTTGCATTTGAAATCAACTGTTCAATCGAAATTCCTGCCTGCAAAAACGAATCAAGTTTTTCGAGCGCAGATTGAGTTTTGTTTTCAGCGCAATCCTCAAAAATCTCATTCAAACGGTCAACGCCGACAAGTCCGAGTTTGTCGCGGATTTTGTCGTAGGTGATTTTATCTCCGCTAAAAGCCGCAACTTGATCAAAAAGAGTGTAGGCATCGCGCATTGAACCTGTAGATTCCCGCGCAATCCAATAAAGAGCTTCATCTTCTGCTTGAATTCCAATTTCTGAAGCAGCCAAAGCAAGCTGTTCTTTTACTTTTTCTACAGGTACCAGACGAAAATTGAATTGCTGGCACCGGCTTTTTATTGTCGCTGGAACTTTTTGAAGTTCTGTTGTCGCAAAAATAAAAATAACATACGGAGGCGGCTCTTCAATTGTTTTTAAAAGCGCGTTAAATGCTGAAGTCGAGAGCATATGAACTTCGTCAATAATATAGATTTTATAACGGCAACTTTGTGGCGGAAAAAGAACTTCATCCTTTATTTGTCTTACATCGTTTACAGAAGTGTTAGAAGCACCGTCAATCTCGATAACGTCGGTACAAGTGCCTTTTGTAATTTCAAGACACTGCTGACAATGTCCGCAAGGAGAAGCAGTCGGACCTTCAGCACAGTTTAGAGCTTTTGCCAAAATGCGTGCGGTTGAAGTTTTACCGCAACCTCTTGGACCCGAAAAAAGGTAGGCATGTGCGATTTTTTTAGATTGAATGGCATTACGGAAAGTTTCCGCAACAAATTCCTGACCGACAAGATCTTCAAAACGCTGAGGTCGTCGCCGGGTAGCTGTTACTTCATAAGACATAGAAAAAGAATACCTTAAAAACTGTAAATTCTCAATATTGAGGGAAAATTCATCTTAAAAAGAAAAATCAAGTGTTTTACCAGCCGCCACTGGCTCCGCCTCCGCCAGAACGGCCGCCTCCACCGCCGCCGAATCCGCTTCCGCCACCAAAGCCTCCGTGTCCGCCAAAACCGCCTCCTCCGATAAAAAATCCGCCGGTTGGAGGACGTCGGTTTCTTCCGTTTTTAGAATCAATTACGCTTCTGGAAATTACAAAAATCAAAAACAAAACCCAGATTGCAAAAGGAATCAATGCCGGAAAAATATCATCATCGTCTTCTTCAGAAGAATCGACTTTATTTTTAATTTCTTCGTTTCCAGTTGCATAGCCTGCGATAAGGTTTACGCCTGTTTTTATTCCTTCAGAATAGTTGAACTTTTTAAAGTCTGGCGCAATAAAATTCCGGATTATAAGTCCGCATTTTGTGTCCGTTAAAACTCCTTCAAGTCCGTATCCAACTTCGATTCTTACTTTTTTCTCGTCAAGGCAGACCAAAAGCAAAACGCCGTTGTCTTCTTTTTTTTGACCCAAGCCCCATTTTTCAAAAACATCAGAGGCATAATCTTCTATTGTCGCGTTTGTTCCGGCAACTTTTTCCAGCGATTTTACTGTAAAAACCGCAATTTGAACGCCAGTCTGCCGGTTTACGCTTTCGAGATAAGAATTGAGTTCGGATTTTGTATTTTTGTCGATGATATTTGCGCTGTCCATAACCCAGGCAGTTTGTTTAGGAATATAAACTTCTGCAAAAAGCGAAATAGGCAAAAAAAACGCAAAAATAAACAAAAAGGACTTTAAGTTTTTTCTATTCATTTTCCAAGTTCTCGAATTTATTTTATCTTAAAACTGAACGACAGGCGCTTTTGAGGCTGTTGAATCGGCTTCAAAATATGCTTTTTTCTCAAAACCTTTTCTTTCGGCAATAATACTTTGCGGAAATTTTCGGATATAAGAATTGTAATTTTTTGCAGAATCGTTAAATCGTTTTCTTTCGGTAGAGATTCTGTTTTCTGTTCCGGCAAGTTCATCCTGCAGGGCAAGAAAATTCTGATTTGCTTTTAATTCAGGATAATTTTCGGAAATCGCCATCAATCTTTGCAATCCAGAACTTAATTCACCTTGAATTTTTTGATATTCTGCAAATTTTTGAGGATCGTTTGTAATCGAAGCGTCGATATTTACAACTCCTCCGAGCTTTGAACGTGCTTCTGCAAGCTGTGTAAAAAGAGAGTCTTCGTGTTTTGCATAGACTTTTACAGAATTTACAAGGTTTGGAATAAGATCGAGCCTTCGCTGATACTGGTTTTCGACCTGGCTCCAGGCGCTAGAAACATTTTCGTCCAAATCGACAATTTTATTGTAAGTTCCGATAGTAAATTTATAAATGATGCCCAAAACAATAACGACAACTGCAATAACCGCGAAAATTTTAAAAGACGATTTTTTATTTTCTTCAGACATAAATACTCCTGTAAAAGCCTTCTTCAGTTTGGCTTTTTAAGTTGTTTCGCAACAAAATGTGAAACAAAATTTGATAAAAAATTTGATAAAAAATTTGCAACGCAAACTTCTAGATAAAAAAACTGACCTTTTAGACAGAAATTTTATTCAACGTTTCTATATCAACAGAATATTTTCTGTAATATAATAAAAATATAATAATAAACCTTAAAAATTGCAATTTTTTTGATATAAGGTAATAAAGTTATGAAAAAATGTATAGTTTTAATGGGAATAAAACATTGCGGAAAATCAACACAGGCAAATTTTTTGTCAGAATATTTTAAAATTCCTTCTTTTGATACAGATGATTTGATTTTTGAATTAACCGGAAAAACTCCACGCCAAATTTACACAGAACTTGGAGAAGAAGGTTTTAAAACTGCAGAAAAAAACGCGTGTCTTGAATTAAAGAACCGCCTTGAAAAAATTCAGCAGACTGAAAATTCAAAAAAATACATTGCTGTCGCAGCAACTGGCGGCGGAATTTGCAATAATGCCGAAGCAATAAAAATTTTAAGTGAAATTGGAATTCTTGTTTTTTTGAATGCCGATGAACATATAGCTGCAAACCGCATTGTAAAGGAAGTAAAAATTGATGTAGATGGAAAACTTTCTAATCTTCCAGCATACATTGCAAAAGAAAATCCGCGCACAATAAACGATGTACGGGAAAGTTTTCATAGATTTTATGTTGAACGGCAGAAAATTTATCGTTCAAGTTGCAATATTTCTGTTGATATGAAAAATGCGCCAAAAAACGAAAACCGCGACTCGATTATAGAGTCGCTTTCAAAAACAGAATAAAGGCTTAGAAACTATTCTTCGCAGCCGCCACAATTTTCGCAGCCACCGTTGCTGCATCCGCCGCCACAACCACCGCAACTTCCGCCGCAGCCACCACAACCTTCTGCTGTGTATGGAGCAATTTCTTCTTCAGTTGCATCGCGAACGTCAACAACTTCAACATCAAAATGCAAGTTTTTGCCGGCAAGCTCATGGTTTGAATCGATTGTAATATTTTCTGGCGTAACTTTTGTAACTGTAACGAGCATTGCCCCGGTTGGAGTGTCTGCCTGAAATTTTTGACCAACTTCGATTTCTACGCTTGTGTCAAAACGGTCGCGTGGAACTTCTACGACATATTCCTGTCTGTATTCGCCATAACCGTCTTTTGGCTCAATTATTGCGGAAAATTTGTCGCCCTTTTCGCGGTTTTCAAGCTCACGTTCCATTCCAGGAATAAGCATTCCTACTCCGTGCAAATATTCAAGAGCTTCTTTTCCTTCAGAAGAATCGATTATGTTTCCATCGTCGTCTTTGAGAGTGTAATGGATTTTTACCATTTTATTCTTTTCGATTTTCATGATTTTTCCTTAAAAGATTATTTTTTGTGGGTTACTATTATACAAAAGATTTAATGCGCTGGCAAATATTGCAATGCAGTTTATTTCGTACTCTGCCCATAACTGCGAAATTTTGGTGTGATTAAAAGTTATAAGAGCCTTTATGTTTTCGCTTGTTCCTAAAATGCATTGCGCTGTAGATTTTATGCCGGAAAGTTCCATTTCCTGTCTGAAATTTGAATTGTTTTTAAGTGTGCTTTCAATAAAACTGTTTGTAAAATAATTCTTGCCATTGAGGAGCTTTTTAAATTCGTTGCTTTTTGCGTAATTTGCGTTTTGATGATTAACAAGTTTTTTTCCGAGAGAAAATTTGGCCTTTAAATCATCTCCGGTAAAAACTGTTATGTTGTCCAGATTAAATGTTTCTTTTAAGTGAATTAAAATTCTTTCAACAGTCTTTTTTGGAGCAACCACAATATCCTGCACAAATTCTGCCATGTATTTTAATTCCTGAACTTCGCGGTCAGCATATTTTACAATATCGTTTGCTTGAACAGATTTTCGGAAAAGTTCTGCATGCAAGTCGTTGCGGAAAAATACATATCTGTTCCGGCCTTTGTCTTTTGCCCGATAAAGTCCAAAATCCGCCTTTTTAAAAAGTTCATTGTAAGATTTTCCGTTTTTAGGAAAAACTGCGCAGCCAATCGAACAGGAAATTGAAATATCGTCGAATTTCCCAGCAAATTCATTTTTGATTTTTAAGAGAATCGAATGTAAAAAACCGCGTAAAATCGTTTCATTTTCCATTCCGTAAGAAACAATTAAAAATTCATCTCCACCATAACGGCCCACAAGACCTCGTTCACCTATTATTTCTTTTAGAATTTCTCCAGTTCTCGAAAGAACCTTGTCGCCTGCCAAATGTCCAAAAGTGTCGTTTACAGATTTAAAATGGTCTAGATCCATAATTACAAGCGCTGAATTTTCTTTTTTGTGCTCTTCAAAAATTCTTTTTGCATACGTTGTAATTGTTTCTTTGTTAAAAAGTTTTGTGAGAGAATCTGTGTGCAGCTGCTCAATAACGTATTTTTGCTGGCGGAATTGTTCGGCATTTTCTTTAAGGATAATTCTTCCTATAACCGTCAATTCCCCGTTAGAAACAAAACGAATTCCCAAAAAATGAAGGTTTTCGAGAATTTCCGGGTTATTTGTGCGGATTGAAGTGTAAAAACTTGCATTTATTTCTTTTGGACAGGTTTTTACTTTTTCAATAAAATTTAAAAAGGCCGATTCTTGATTTTCTGGAATAAATTTTTGCTCAAGACAGTATTTTTTCCATTCATCAATATCACATTCGTAAAGGACATTTTTTTTATTGTTGTAAAATTGCGTAATTTTTATAGAATTGTCATTTTCATGATAAGAAAAAGTGCAGTCGTTTTGAATGCTTAGCGCATAAACAAGTTCGTCTGTGTCGTTATTTTGTTTTTTTATGAATTTTATGCACTGTTCAATATCAATCATTTTGAGACAGACTGATTTTTGTCCTTTAAAAATGCTGTCGTATGCCGTAACAAAATTTGTTTTTAAGGTGCGATAATTTTTTTTGAATTTTAAAAGCTTGTATTTGTTCTGCTTATTTTCTGAAAGAAGAAACTTTTTTAGTGAACTTAAACTGCCTGTTCCAGTAAAATCATCGACTGTCTTTATGTCGTGGCCTACGGCATCAAAATAGACATAAAATTCACGGTTTGCATCGAGAATTTCAAATTTCTCATTAAGATATACGCATTTTATGTCTACTTTATTATTCATTTTAAACTCCGCGTTAACAGTGAGCCAAAGGATGCCTCTTTTTTGTCCGTATTTTAATTTTACATGTTGTTATAAAAAACGATTTTCTATGCCATTGCCGCGAGCTTGTGCTCAAGCGCAACAATTCTCTGGTGCAGATAATGGTCTACGGCATATTTTTCCAGAATTCCGAGGGGCTTTCCGTCTTTATCCACAATGCTGATTGCATCAGTGTCGTAGTCATCAAAAAGTTTATATGTCTCTGGAAGCGGAGTATCCGGAGTGCAGGTTAGAGCCGGCTTGTCCATAATATCCATCGAAAGCATATAGCTTCCCATTTCGCCGATTTGCATGGCTTCTTTTATGTGCTCAATGCTTATCTGGCCGGCAATTTTTCCGTCTGAACCGCGGACTGCATAATTCATATTTGAATGTTGGCTGAATGAATTGATGATTTGTCCGACCATGTCAGTTTCGTTTACAATCGCATAATTGTCTGGTGAACAGATTTTTTCGCCGTCAACTTCTACGTCTTTTACAAAAGTCGTCTTTATTAAATCTTCGGCCGTCACGTCCAAGCCGGCTTCTCCGGCTTTTGTGATTCCATAGCGGACACAGATTGGCCCGATTATCTGAACGATAAATGTTGTTGCCGTAATAATCAGCATTATTTCGCCGCCGATTGTATCTGCAAAATCACGGCCTGCCGATGTGCTTAAACCGATTGCAACTCCAGCTTGGCTCAAAAGACAGTACGGAAGATATTTGCGGACTGTATCTGGAGCTTTTGTAATATGCGCTCCGAGTTTTGAACCGATTGTTTTTCCTAATGTTCTTCCTCCAATGTAGAGAATCGCGATTAAGATAAAAAGCGGTTTTAACTGCCAGACGTTGAGTTTTGCGCCTACGTTTACAAAGAAAAGGACATAAATAGGCGGAGTGTATTTGTCTACAAGCTTGAACATATTTTTGACTTTTGGAAGCGAAAAGTTCGTAACGTAAAAGCCGATTGTCATTGCCGTCATAATGTGGTCAAATTTTAACAAAACAGATCCAGCGGTAAAGTGGGCGAGAGAGCAGATTCCTGTCGAAAGGAACAAAAGTCCAAGACTGAAGCCCAAAACCCTGGCGTCGTCGCTCATCATTCCTGTAATGATTTTTGTAAGAATAAATCCGATTATAAGTCCCAATGCGATTGAACCGAAAATTTCAAAAGCAATTGAACCCAGCTGTGCAAAAACTGGAACTGAACGTCCTTCGAGGAGAGGGGAGGCTATTGCGGTTGCGATTGTGTATGCAATAAGGGCAAAACCGTCGTCCATTGCAACAATGCCGAGTGTTGTCGTTGTTACAGGACCTTTTGTTCTGTATTCTTTAAGAACATCGGTTGTTGCTGCCGGAGCTGTTGCCGTACAGATTGCGCCGAGCAAAAGTCCAAGGCTGAGAGAATAAGTTGCATTTTTTGTAATTATAAAAGTTGCGCCTCCTACGAGAACTGCAACGACAAAAAACGGAACAGTTGTTTCTCCGAGAAGAATCCCGATGAACTGCTTGCCGTATTTTTTTATAACGTCAATTTTGAGCTCTGCGCCGACCAAAAAACCGATAAGCGAAAGTGCGATTGTGTTGATTGGATCGAGAGAATTTATAAGTTTATCTCCGAGAATTTTAAATCCAGAGGAACCGATTATGATTCCGATTACGATGTAACCGACAACCTGCGGAATTTTGAGTTTTTGAAAAAGTCTTCCGCCAAAGGAACCAAAAAAAATCATCAATCCTAAAAGGAATACGATTTGACCGCCCTGCAAGTTTAGAAAGTGCATTTGCGCAGGAAGAACGCCAGCCAATGGATTTTGCATAATTTACCTCAGTTTTTTATTATAGTGAATTGATGAAGATTGTGCAAAATAACGGACAAGGGGCTGGAGCACCGCCAAAGGCGTCGTTTTGCGCAGCAAAATGATGGAGCGCGTAGACGCGTAAGTGCGCAAGACCCGGTTTTTGCGAAGCAAAAATGGCCCCTTACTTAAAAAGTTCTCTTACGGTTTGTGCCGGAGTGATTTCGTAGTACAAAAATCCGTACATTGCGGCGGCTCCGATGAGTTTTCGGCCGTATTCGCGTGTTTCCTGGAATGGAAGCGTTTCTAAAAACAAATCCATGCTCATTTTTGGAGGGCGTTTCCAGCGGCGGACATTTGTGAGTCCTGCGTTGTATGCAAAAAGCGCGGAGAGGATTGATTTATTTTCTGAGCGTTCAATAAGGTTTGCAAAATAATGGCTTCCAAGGCGAATATTTGTCTGAGGGTCAAGAATGTTGTAATCTGCAGGCAATTTTAGTTTTCGGGCTTCGTCTGCGGCGGTCGAAGGCATAAGCTGGGTTAAACCGCGTGCTCCTGCTGAGCTTCCTGCTTTTTCGTCAAAAAAACTTTCGCTTCGGATTAAAGCGTACAAAACTGGCTCTGAAATTTTGTTTTCGGCACAGGCGGCTTCGACAAAATTTGAATAAAATCTTGGAAAATTTAATTCTAAAAGTTCGTAAGGAATTTTTCCTGACCAAAAAGTTTTTGTTCTGGCGGCAATTCTTAGGCTTTGAACGGAATAACTGCTGTCAAATTTTCCACATTCGTTTAAAAAACGGCTTGCCTGAATGTTTGCGTCCATGCTCAAAACGGTTCTGTCTTTTAGCCACTGCGGATAAATTTTTTGAGGAAAGCCGTAGGCGGCGTAGCCTGCGAGCAAAACTTGAGAGTCCTTGTCTTCTGTAAAAGTTTTTTCGGTTCCGCCGGAACATAAAATGTCTGTCACATAGGTTTTGTCTACAATATTCATTCTCTCGATTGCGCAGACTTTGTAGTAAAGGCTTGAATTTCCGCTCAAAACGCGGGTGTAGGCGGCAACGGCTTCTTTTGTTTTTGGAGCGCCGTCAGTTTCGCCGTAGCCTTCTTCTAAAATTCTGCCGGAAATGTATGCGTATTTGCAGGCGGTTTCTTCTGAAGCGTGGCTGTCAATAAGTTTCCAGACGTTGTAAAAATCCTGCCATTTTTCGTGTCTTAAAAGGAGAACTGAAAAATTGTCAAAAAAATCGTCAAACCAGGCTCTGTTGTAAATCCGTTCAGAATATTTTTTTAAGGTTGATATTATTTCATCGGTCGATATTCTAAGCTGCATATTCAAAAGGTACCAAAGCGCGTTGTCGAACCGTTCGTTGTCGGTTGTGCAGTCGAGAGCGGATTTAAAACGCTGGGCAGCTTTTTCTTGGAAACGTCCAGCTCTGTCGTAAAGCCTGGCTGCGTAAAAATATGCGCAGTATGCAAGTTCGTAAAGGCTTTGTGCAGAATTTTGCGTTTCGGCTTGAGATAAAAGTTTTCTTGCTTGCAAAACAAAATTTGATGCAAGCGATTCAAAATACTGCGCGCTTGTCTTAAAGTCGCCCGTGCCGTAAAGAGCTGCTTTTCCAATATCGCTCAAAATCTGATAATGCGGCTCAGAATTTTGATTTTTGTAGAGATTTAGAATGTTTTGGATTTCGTTGAATGCAGTCGCATAATTTCTGTTAAAAACCAAAATTCTAAAATTCATAATCTGAATATCTTGCGGCAAATCCTGGGTTTTTGCGGAATTTAAAATATTCTCGGTTTTTGAAGAATTTCTGAGAGATTTTAAGTATTCGCCATAAAAAGTTATATGCGTCTGAGTGAGCGGCCGCGAAGTAAACCATTCAAAAAGCTCATTTTTTAGGCGGGCGTCTTTTTTTTTGAGCAGACTTTTGAGCCTGAGTTCAACGAGTTTTTCCGGGGCGGTTTGCAGTTTTATTTTTGAAGTTGATGAAATTATGCGAGAAAATTCATTCTGCTCAAAGAAAATTTTTGCGCTTGTAAGAAGAGCCTGGTCATCGCCGTATTTTGCTTCGAGAATTTTTGCTGCATGGTTTCGCTCTGTCACGTTTCCGAGCAAGGTTAAATTTTCTGCGGAAAGACGGGCAATTTTTGGGTTTGATTTTTTTGAGCTTTCCTTAAAAAGGCGGATGGCGTTTTTTTCATCATTTTGTTCAAGCGCTTTTAAAGCCATAAAATAAGCGTCATTTTTGCCAAACTGCTTTTTTAAGGACGATGCGCGGGAATCTTTGCAAGAGGAAAAAAGTGTAAGACATAAAAAAGCCACCAGCACAGACCGATGGCTTGAAAATTTCGATTTATTCAAGTTTGCGCTCGACTTATTCAACCGGAATTAAAATATCTGTGCCAGAAATAATCAGGTCAGGATTCTTGATTTTATTATATCTTGCGATTTTTTTATACCGCCATGGATTTTTGTAATAGGCATCTGAAATATCCCACAAAGTGTCGCCCCAGCGGATTCTGTATTTTATGTCTTTTGCTTTTTCGGCAGTTTTCGGAGCTGGAGGAACAGGAACAACAGCTTCCGGTTCAGGAGCAACTACGACAGTGTCTTCGACCGCTTCTGGAGCAGGTTTAGGTTCTGCTGCAATTTCTTCGTTCTGAATGTCCTCCGGTTGAATATCGGAATTCTCTGTTTGAGAATTATTTTCCGACAAAACTTCAATTGGCTCTTTTTCTTTGTGGTTTTTGAGCAAGTTGTATTTTGAAGGAACCACAAAAAGAATAAGCAAGGTTGCAATTACACAAATTATTGCGCATACAACGCAGATAATTACAGGAACGCGGGTTTTCTTTTTAGTTTCTTCTTCATCGTTATAAGAATTGTTTTTCCCGTCTAAAGTTTCTTTGTCGTAAAGATCAGAAAAATCCATTGCCGGACTAGCAGAACTATCTGGAGAATCCAAAGCCGAAGTGTCAAAATCGATTTCGTTGTTGGTTGAATCAAGATTTGTCTCGTTAAAAACAGGATCGTTTTTAAAGGCGGGATCATCAAAATATCCGTTCAAACCCTCAGGTTTTGCCGAATTTTCATTTTCCTGTTTTTTTTCTGTGTTGCTGTCAGCAACAGTTTCGTCAAAATCTGGAAGCTCAAAGTCTTCTGATTTCAAGTCAGAAAAATTGTCATTTTTCAAATCTGCAAAATCATCATCCTTCAAACCGGAAAAATCGTCGTCAGTTTTGGAATCCAAATTGTCTTCTGGAAATTCTGGCAGTTCAAAATTGTCCGCAGCGTCAAAACTATCTGCCTCTTTAGTTTTTTCAGAATTTTCTGGAAAGTCAGGAATTTCAAAATCTTCGGAAACAATATTGCTGTCGTCCGCTTTATTTTGCTCGGCATCTAAAGCGTTGTTTTCCGGTTCAAAAACAGTTTCGTCCGGGCTCGGAGCAATTCCGGCGTTCTGTTCGGTTTCTGTTTTTTCTTCGGCTGGAGCGGCCGCTTTTGCGTCAAAATCCGGTTCATCTTCAGCCTTAAAACCTTCCGCCTGAGGCTCATCGTTTTTAGAATCAGGATCGACTTCCGCAACATCGTTTTCGAGTTCGCTGTCAAAACTGAACGGAACGGTTTCAAATTCGAGTTCTTCCGGTTTTTCAGAGCGGCCGCTTTCTTCGGATTCCGAAAAATCTGAATCTTCGACAGTTTCTGCCGCAAAATCATCTTCAGCAAAAGTCGGTTCGTCAAGCCCGGCAGCAATTTCCGGAATTTCATCAATTTTTGCTTGCTCGGCGCTGTCTTTTTGTTCTTCTGAAAGTTCAAAATTGGCAGGATTTGCGCGTTCAGCGAGCGTTCTGCTTACGAGAGTAACGCTTGTTTCGCTTTGACGGCCAGTTTCTTCATCAATCACTTTTGCATCGAGCTCATTATTTTCGTTCAAGGAAACAGAAAGGTGCAGGTCAGCTTCGCCATTTGGATGCGGAACAAGATTAGAAACTTCCAGAGTATCAACGTATTGAGCGTCTTCCATTGAACCACTTTCAGAACGGTACAAGTCAATCTGAACTTTAGTCTGTCCGTCTTTTACAGTTGTTAAATCGAGCTGGTAAGTTTTTGCAGTTCCCTCTTCAAGAATTGGATAAAAAGAACCGTCTGCAAGTTTAATACCGATTGTTTTCATAAATTACCTCGAAAGAAAAGCGGCCAAAAAAGGCTATTCAATTAGAGTTTCGGCAAAAAAATCAAAAACCAATAGAGATTTAAAATTTTTTTGAGACTTTGGAGCGCAATTTGCTCTCAAACCGGCTCTTACTGCAAGTCCTCCTTCGCTCCGCTCTGTCCGGTCTTTCCGTGCGATCCGGGCTAAGAAAAACTTAAATCTTCCATAAATTATTAGGCTCAATTTCGAGTTTTAAATTTTAGTGTCATTATCGGGCTTGACCCGATAATCCATTGGAAAGATTGCTAATCGAGTTAGCTATGCAAACATCGCGGTGTCAAGCACAGCAATGACAGCCTTGTTGGCATAGGAATAACTGTTTAGCAGCTATTTTTATTAAAACTCGAAATTCGACCTATTATAAAACCGAACATTGATTTTAGCGAAATTTTCTTAAAACAATAATAAATTGTTGCTATTAAGACTTATTACTATTTACAAACAGATTTTTTGTGTTATAATCATTTACAATGACAGTTCGAAACACAAAACAGAGAGATTTGGTTGCAAAACTCATGCAGAATAATTTTTCTCATCCGACTGCCGACGAAATTTACGAAAATGCGAGGTTAGAGAATCCGCATATTAGTCGAGGTACGGTTTACAGAAATTTAAATTTTCTGGCAGAGAGCGGAGCAATTCAAAAAATTGTTGTGCCAAACGGCGCTGATCATTTCGACAGCACTCTTGAAACTCATTATCATTTTGATTGCAACGTTTGCGGAAAAATGTTCGATGTTCCGCGCAATGTTACTTTAGAAATTCATAATGCGGTTGAAGAAATGCAAAAGCAGGGTTTTTCTATTGAAGGGCACAATTTAATTTTTACAGGAATTTGTCCTGAATGTAGAAAAAACGGGCAGAATTGATGGATGTGCTTTTTGGGCGCTTAAAACTTTCAAAAAATTCCATAAAAAAGGAGAAACAGTCAAATGGAAAACATTAAAGGAACACAGACAGAAAAAAATCTTCAGACAGCGTTTGCTGGAGAATCACAGGCAAGAAACAAGTACACTTATTTTGCAAGCAAGGCTCGTAAAGAAGGCTTTGAACAGATTGCAGATATTTTTGAAGAAACTGCGCGCAACGAAAAAGAACATGCAAAAATCTGGTTCAAACTTCTAAATGGCGGCGAAATCGGCACAACTGCAGAAAACTTAAAGGCTGCTGCAGAAGGCGAAAATTATGAATGGACAGATATGTATGCTGATTTTGCAAAAACAGCAAAAGAGGAAGGTTTTGAAAGAATTGCAAAACTTTTCGAAATGGTTGGCGCAATCGAAAAACATCATGAAGAGCGCTATCTCAAACTTTTGAACAACGTTGAAAAAGAACTTGTGTTCAGCAAAGACGGAGATGCAATCTGGCAGTGCGCAAACTGCGGCCATATCGTAGTAGGCAAAAAAGCGCCGGCAGTTTGTCCTGTTTGTGCTCATCCTCAGAGTTTCTTTCAGGTAGAAGCAGTAAACTACTAAAAACTGACAAAAATCCCTGCCAGATTTTCCAAATCAGGCAGGGATTTTATGCATATTTTGCCTAATTTCTGAACGAATGAATCGGAGCTGGAATCCTTCCGCCGCGGTTTATAAATTCCGCGCAGCCGAATTTGCTCACAGGCATTACCGGGCAGCCGCCCAAAAGCCCGCCGAACTCAACCCAGTCGCCAGCCTTTTTTCCCGGTGCTGGAATCAGGCGGACTGCCGTTGTCTTTGAGTTCACCATTCCGATTGCGAATTCATCAGCCATAATTCCGCTGATTGTCGTTGCCGGAGTGTCTCCCGGAATCGCAATCATATCAAGTCCTACAGAACAGACCGTTGTCATCGCCTCTAGCTTTTCAAGGCAGATTGAGCCTTGCTTTACAGCGTTAATCATTCCCTCGTCTTCAGAGACTGGAATAAACGCGCCTGAAAGTCCTCCAACGCTTGTTGAAGCCATTACGCCGCCTTTTTTCACCATGTCTGTGAGCATCGCAAGAGCCGCAGTTGTTCCCGGGCAGCCCGCTCCGTCAAGGCCGATTTCCTCAAGAATACGAGCAACTGAGTCTCCAACTTCCGGAGTCGGGGCAAGGGAAAGGTCGAGAATTCCAAAATCGACTCCAAGACGCTTTGCAGCCTCGCTTCCGACAAGCTGCCCCAGACGCGTGATTTTAAACGCCATCTTCTTGATTCCCTCGGCAAGCTCGTTTATTGGCTTTCCTTTATAGTCTTTTGCCGCCGCAAGAATTACGCCCGGCCCAGAAACTCCGACATTTATAACAGCGTCGCCTTCTCCCGGTCCGTGGAAAGCTCCCGCCATAAACGGATTGTCTTCCGGCGCATTGCAGAAAACAACGAGCTTTGAGCAGCCGTTCACCGCGCAGTCTTTGCTTGCCTCGGAAGTCTTCTTGATGATTTCGCCCATCAGCTTTACAGCGTCCATGTTGATTCCCGACTTTGTCGAGCCGCAGTTCACAGACGAGCAGACAAAGTCAGTTGTCGCCAGAGCTTCCGGAATTGACTCAATCAAGATTCTGTCCGCCGGAGTAATTCCTTTTTGAACGAGAGCCGAAAATCCGCCGATAAAGTTGATTCCAAGTTCCTTTGCGCATTTGTCGAGCGTTTTGCAGTATTCAACGTAGGATTTTGCTCCGCTTGCTCCGGCAATGAGCGAGATTGGCGTTACAGAAACGCGCTTGTTTATGATTGGAACGCCGAATTCCTTTTCAATGTCCTGCCCGACTTTTACAAGATTTCCGGCTTTTCGCATTATTTTTTCATAGATTTTCTGGTTTGCGGCTTTTTCGTCCGAGTCCGCGCAGTCTAAAAGCGAAATTCCCATCGTTATGCAGCGCACATCGAGCTTCTGCTGCATGAACATATTAACGGTCTCCTGAATTTCAACAGGTGTAAAAAGCATATTTCCTCCAAAATAGGGCGTTTCGCCGCTTCGCGCCGCCGGGCTATCCGCGGTTCCGCTTTCGCTCCATTCAAAAATGATGAGATGCAAGCAAGCCGAACGCTATTTTTGAACGGCTCCGCCGCCGCTCCTATCCCTAACGCAAGGTCAATTCTATCTTAAAATGCATTGTTGTTCAAATAAATGTCGTTTTTTCACACTTGACTGTAATGCCTTCAAAAGTATATTATTATTCATACCCTTGGAAACTATAGGAGCTTTTTATGGCAGCAAACAATAAAGAAGAAAAAAAACTTAATCCGTTTGTAGAAGGCGTTCTTGGAGTTGCTTCTCTTGCATTGATTACAGTTGTAGGATTTTTTGTATTCTTCGCATTTGACATTCTTCTCTTGGATTTTGACCCAATCGGAAAACTCGTACAGTTGATTTTCTAATTTTTACTAAAAATCCGTAAGGAACTGAAAATTTGGCAAAAGACCGGCTCATTTTTTGAACCGGTTTTTTTTATTTTACAGAAAATTCACTTCAAAAAAATTACAATATTATTTTTCAATAACGACAAGGTTTCGTTCGCGTTCTTCGCCTTCTTTTGTGTTTTCGGTCAAAAAAGGAACAGTCAGTTTTTCAATTACGTATTTTGGTGAAGATGATTCCAAAGCTTCCATTTCTTCTTTTATTTTTTCGGCTTTTGCCTTGTAAGCCGCAAGTTTTCCGTTATCTTTTAAAATTCTTCGCAAAATTTTGAGCATTTTTTTGTCCAGCGGTCTAAAAGCCCTAAAAACACAAAGATCGAAGCGTTTTTGAGCAAGTCTTTCTGCCTGATTTTCTTCGATCGTAACATTTTCAAGATTCAGTTTTTGTGCACAGGTCAAAAGAAAATTGCATCGTTTTGACATTCTTTCTACAAGCGTAAAATTTAATGACGGAAAAGCGGTTGCCAGCGGAATTCCTGGAAGTCCTGCTCCAGAACCAATGTCCGCGAGCATAAGGTTATTGCAACCGAAAGAAAGTTCTGTTCCGGATTTTTCGACAAGACCGGCGCATAGGGCGGCGACTTTTTCTGCGCCGCTTAAACTGTCCAAAACATGGCGGATTGCAGTTTCGTCGTAGTCTTCTGTATTTATAAGGTCGAATTTTTCGTTAAACTCCAGAAGCGTTTTTATGTAAATGTCCATTTTTTCTTCAAGTTCTGGCAGCGGAAGCGTTTTTATTCCGCAAAAATCGCCTTTTTCAAAACCAAGCTGGACAAGTCCTTCGTGAAGATAATTCATAAAATGCCTCTTTTTGAATAAAAATTTTATTTTATAAAAAAAATAAAATCGAAACCGAAATTTCAGCTTCAGTTTTTACATGCTCAAAAGCAAATCTAGATTTGTTCCGTCTTTTTCCGCTTTTAATGTTACAAGATTTCCTGTCTTGTAGGCGTAAAGTTCACCAAGCTGGCATATTTTATACAGATACGACGAATTGTTTTTTTCTGTCTGAGAAAGCGCCGTCGTTGCGGTAAATTTGTTGCTTCCGTTGGTTGCTCCATCCGCCTTAAACAAAATATAAAAAGTTTCCGAAAGATTTTTTCCGTTTAACTGATATTTGCAGTCGCCGGTCAATAAAAAAGTTCCGTCAACTTGCGGCTCAGAGAAAAAAACAGTCTTGCAGGCAGGTTTTAGATTTTGACCGTTTACTAAAAATCTCAAAATCGACTGATTTTTTTGAGGAACTTTTAAAGCTTCGTTTTGAGAAAAAATTGCCGCATTTTGCGCAGAAGTTCCAATATTGCCATTTCCGATGGCTGCCTTTTTTAAGTTTTCAAGTTCCGAAAGAATTTGCCGTAAATAAATCGAATTTTGTGCGTTCAAAGCCAAATTTTTTGAGGAATTCAGCGAATTTGACGGATTCGTCTGGTTTAGCGAAGAACCGAGAAAAGAAAGTCCAGAATTTTCGCTGGAAAGACCGGAAATTTCTCCCAAAATCCCAAGACTGCTCAAATTTGAGAGGTCGCCTGCTGTAAGATAATTTTTTAATTCGGAAAGTTGAGCGTTTTTGCCAGAAAATGCCACCGCTGTAGAATTTTCTTCGGCTTCCAAATTTTTTGCGTCTGAATTTTCATTTTTTGAAGGAACTGCGTTTTTTGCGCTGGAAACTGCGTTTTTGCGTCCGGTATAAAATTCCTTATTTCCCGGAATATAAAAACCTTTTCCGATTGAAGGCGAAGAAATTGTCGGCATAGAAGTCGAAGGCATCTTCGGCTGAGCCGGAAGTTCCAGATTTTTTTGCGCAGAATTCTCCTGAGCAAAAATTGGATTTTCAACTTTTGCACTGAGAATCAAAATAAATGCGGCAGACAAAAAAACAGTTTTTTTACAGATTTTCAAGGCTTTCTTCCACATATTGCAATCTCTGCTGGAGGGCAGTGATAGTTTTTTCCAGACGATTTTTTTCTTTTTCGAGTTTTTGTCTTGGATCGTCATTTTTGTGCTGTTTCATAAGCTGGGCAACAGTGTCGGCAGGCTTTCCTTCAAGAATCTGCTGTTCAGCAGCCTGACGATCTTCCGATTTTTTTAATGACGCAACTTTTTTCATATTGTCAAAACCGATTGCCGGATTTACTTCCACCATTCCAACTTTTGTAATTTCTTTTGCAGTTGTGCGCGGCAGACACAAAACGCGGTCAAGATAATCCTCGTAACGAATATTTAACTTTTCGCAGAGAGCATGAGCCTGGCTCAAAAGCCTTCCAAATTCCTGCATCAATTTTCCGTTTACTTCTATATAATCGCGACGAATTTTTTCAGTCAATTCCTTTAATTCAGGAGATTCTTCAATCGAAATCTTATAAATTCCAAGACTTTCTGCTTTTTGAAGCAGGGCATGGAATTTAGCCCAAAAAGCCGCATTATGAGCTTTTCCGCCGGCCATAATTTTTCCGCCGCTTTCGGCAAGTTTTTCTTCGTTTACAAGATGGTGAGTATATTCGTGAATCGCCGTATAAATAAGCTGATTGTCTTCCTTAAAATTTTTATTGTGCAGTAAAATTTCTCTTGTTTCCGGGTTGTAAAGTCCGTTTACCCTTGTCGATTCTTTTCCAGTCAAAATTACCTGAAAATCCAGTTCCGTCGGCTGAATTTCCAAAAGTTTTTGTTTAATAGTTTCGTTATCCATAAGTCGAATTATAGTCAAAAAAATTTAATTGGTCATTAAAAAAATGCTCAAGGCTTTCAAAAAACAATTTTTAAATTTTGAATTCCGGGCCATTTTTGCCTTGCAAAAACCGGGCTTTTCGCACTTCCGCGTCTTCGCGCTCCATTGTTTTGCCTTGCAAAACAACGCCTTCGGCGGTGCTACAATCCCTTGTCCAAATTTTGTATTTATTCCAAAAATCCCATCGAATTTAAAATAATGCTTGCCGCAACGGTCGCCGCTGTTTCGGTTCTTAAAATTCTGCAGCCCATCGAGCAGAGCGTAAAATTGTTTTTTTCCAGAAGGTCGCGCTCGTCGTCCGTCCAGCCTCGCTCGCTTCCAATTGCCGCAACAATTTTTGCCGAACCTTCTTTTTCCAAAAAACTGCGCAAACTTTCTTTTGGGCGGCGGTTGTCCAGGGCAATTAGCGAAGTTTCAAATTCTCTGTCGCTTTTTACAAGATTTATTGCTTCCGAAAGCGATTTTGCAACAATCAGTTCAGGAACATGAGTGCTTGCCGCCTGCGCCGTTCCGTCCAGAAGCATTTTGTATGCAGAGCCGTCAGAAACAACGTTTGAGTCAAGATAAGATTTTTCGGTCAATTTAGTTCCAGTCAAAATAACTTTGCGGCATCCAAGACCTGCAACATCGCGCAAAAGCCTTCTTAATTGAATTGGACGCGGAAAACCAATAATCAAACTGAGAGGATAAAGCGGTTTGCCGCGGGTTTTTGGCACAAAAGAAAAACTGATTTGTCCGTCGCCAGAAATTTCTGTAATTTGGGCAATTCCTGCCGCACCGCCAATAATTCCTGCATCAAAAGTGTCGCCAGTCGTTTTGTGCAAAACTTTTATAATATGCTGTGCCCGCTCATCGCTTTTATTTAACGGTTTTGAAATTTCTTCACTCGTAAAAAGACAAATATTCATAAAAATTCCTGGTGTCTAAGAAATCTCTTAGAATGACCTAATTTTAGATTTTTTTTATAGATTTTACAACGAAAAGAAATTTATAATAAACCAAGCTGTTGTTTTGCTTAAAAATTATCAAAAAATCGGAGCGGGCTAATGATGTTGTATAAAAAGAATTTGTTCTTTGTAGTTTTTACAACGCTTTTTCTCGCTTCTTGCGATTTAGATTTAAGTTTAACTGCGGAAGCAACTTCTTCGACAGTTTCTTCTGCAACGTCCTCAACTGTTTCTTGGGATGCTTCTCAGAGCGATATTTTTGAGCTTTCGGCAGATGTAAAAACCGTAAACATTTCAAACGCAGTTTCCGGAAAAACACTTTATTTTGTAAGAAGAAACACCGGTTCGCAAACTATCAGTTCAACAAATACAAGAACTCTGACGGCTTCAAGCCAAAGGCTGGCCGTTTCCAGCACTTCTAGCGATTTTTTAGAATTAGATGAAGAAGTTCAAAATCTTCAAAAAGGTTTTGCCGGCTGCTTTATTCCTGAGCAAATTGATTTAAAAAATTACGCTTCTTCAGCCCGCTCGGTTTCTGTTTTGTCCGAAACTGCAATCAGCGGAAACGTAGGCGAAACAAAAAGAATTTACGTGGACAATAATACCGATATTTCAACTTTCGTTCAAAAATCCGCAACTCTCCGCGCAGTTGGAACTTACTGCTATGTCTGGGTTGTAGACGATTTTTATTCTTCAACTGCCGGCGAAAACAAAGTTGATTCTGCAATTGCTCAAAAATATGCGGACGCCTTTGACAAGATGTATCCTATGATAACAAATGTTTTTGGAAAAGAATCTGATAATATTTATTATGATTCCAGATGGCGCAATATGGAAGATTACAGCAGCACTGGTACAAAAATAAACATTGTTGTTTACGACATTGGAAACGATTATTCCCTTTCCAAGGAAGATAAATGCGGAATTGTCGGATATTTTTATGCAAAAGACTATATTTATAATTATTCAGAAAATGGCGTAACTTCAAATAACGGAAAATATTTTTATATAGATTCCGGATATTCAAATTCGAATTTTGACACTACTATTTCTACTTTGGCGCACGAATTTCAGCACATGGTAAATTATAACCAGAAAACTGTTTCGCACGATCTGACCAGCGGTCAATGGTACAATGAAATGCTCAGCATGCTCTGTGAAGATATGATGCAGAAACATTTGGGAATTGACGACGAAGATTCTCCTAAAGCAAGAACAACAGTTTTTAACGCATATTACTACTATTCTGGAATTAGCGAATACAATTCAAAGAATCAAATTTATTCGTATGCAACTGCATTTTCGTTTGGTTCGTTTATTGCCAGAAATTTTGGCGGAGCGGAACTTGTTCAAAAAATCAGTCAAAATTCTTATGTGGATAACGATTCAATAACAGATGCTGTAAATTCCTTAAATGGCACAAATTACACTTACGATGATTTATTTGAAAAATACTTGCTGGCGCTTTTGGGAAATTCAACTTATACGCACGATAAAGATGCAGAGTGCACGCTCAAATACAATTCAGGCGATTACAGCTTAAATCCTTATGAATATCCAATGACCGCTTACAATATTTTCGATTCTGAATATTCTTTTTCTGTGAATGAAAAAGAATATTATGGACCTGCAATTTTTAACTATAATGCAAAAAGTGTTGATTTAAGACCGGAAAATGGAATTTTAATTCACGGAATAGGAACTTTTTCCGGTTCGAATGTTTCCGTCAGTTTCTCGTCTGGAACAAGCGCGGAAAAAATATATTTGATAATAAAATAAAAAACGGTCGTTTCTCGCTTTGTTGCGAAACAACTTAAAAAGTCAATCCTAAAACTGAAATTTTAATCTTGACTTTTTATGGGAGAAAAACTGAATGAAAAAAATATTTTGTTTTTTGGTCTTTGCATTATTTTTTTGCGGCGCGATTTTTTCTTTTTCAAAAAATGACGGAGCTACAGAAATTGAAGGTTTTATAAAATGGTACGGGAATTCGCCGGTTGATTTTCCGGGAATTGTATGCGATGACGGAAGAATTTTTTCGTTAAAAGTTGCCGACGGAGCAAACTTTGTTTTGGAGGATGTTACAAAGCTTCAGGGAAATAAAATTCATCTGGAAGGAAAAATTGACGAAAACCAAAAAAATGGATTTGAAGTTTTAAAAGACGGAGTTTTTATAATTTCGGCCTTTGAAAAAATATAAAAAGATTTTTAGGTTGAGCGGAGTTTATTTAGCCCAAGCTTCGAGTTTTATGATTTAATGTCATTATCGGGCTTGACCCGATAATCTATTGCACTTTTTTTTGCAAGATTGCTAACCGAGTTTGCTATGCAAACATCGCGGTGTCAAGCACGGCAATGATACTTAAATTACTGTTCTTATCAAAACTCGATATTTGGACTATTTCGGGTATTTATGGAAGATTTTAATTTTTACAGAAATTTAATCAGTGTTTTTTTAAGTTTATTTTTTCTTTTGCCGGCATTTTCGCTTTGTCATGAAATAAAAGAAGCTTCGATTTTTACAATAAACGGTCAGGTTGAATTGAGAATCGAGCCTGTTTTGACTAGCGAAGTTGTTGCAAAAAGCTTGAATCACGAAGGCGGACTAAAAGTTCGCGTCTTAAAAATCAAAGAGTCTGAAAACGGAACTTGGCTTTATGTGCTTATAAGAAGCGGTTTTTGGTCAGAAAATGGAGACTGGATTAAGCCTTATTCTAGGTATTGGATTTTTCTGGAAGATGAAACTAAAATTTTTGATTACGAAGAATGATTTTTTAGAAAAATACAGTGGACTTACGCCGGATGCGGCGGGCGGCAGTTGGCTGCGAAGCCGCCAATGAGGGCTACCGAACCCAAAGCAGCCGGTTTTTCCAGTTATGGACAGCGCAATTTGCGCAAATTGTCTGGTTTTGGGCAAATTGCCGTCCGAAAATTTAAAATCACATTTCTTTTATGACTTTTAAAAGTTTTTCTACGTCGTTTTCTGTGGTTGCCCAGCTTGTGCAAAAACGGATTACGGTGTGGTTTTCGTCGTATTTTTCCATAAATCCGTACGCTGCTTTTTGCTCAAGCGGCTGCAATTTTGAATTTTCGATTATAAAAAAAACTTGGTTTGTCGGAGAAACAAAATAAAGTTTGTAGCCTGCGGCGGTGAGCGCGTCTTGAATTTTTTGTGCGTAAGAATCTGCTGTTTTTCCGAGTTCGAGATAAAGGTTGTTTTTGAAAAGTTCCGCAAATTGAATTCCGAGAAGCCTGCCTTTTGCAAGCAATGCGCCGTGCTGCTTTATTTGTGTTAAAAAATGAGGAATTAGTTCTGGTTTTGGAACTACGACGGCTTCGCCAAACAGTGTGCCGCATTTTGTTCCGCCAATGTAAAAAACATCGGTTAGGCGGGCAAGGTCTTTTAGGCTTACGTCGTTTTCTTTGCTTCCGAGCGCATAGGCAAGCCGTGCTCCGTCGGCAAAAAGTGGAATTTTGTATTGGCGGCAAACTTTTGAAATGTCGGAAAGTTCTTGTTTTGAGTAAATTGTTCCGAATTCTGTTGGCTGAGAAATGTAGACCATTCCAGGTTCAACCATGTGCTCCCAGTTTGCGTCGGCGTAAAAATCTTTTATGTAAGATTCGATAGTTTTTGCAGAAAGTTTTCCGTTTTGAGCTTTCAGTGTGATTACTTTGTGGCCTGTGTATTCAACGGCTCCTGCTTCGTGAACCGCAACGTGTCCGCTTTCGGCTGCAATTACACCTTGCCATTTTTTTAGAAGGCAGTCGATTACGGTTGAATTTGTCTGAGTTCCGCCTGTCAAAAATTGTATTTGCGCTCCTGGAATTTCGCAGGCTTTGCGGATTAAAGTTCTTGCTTCTTCGCAAAATTCGTCTGAACCATAGCCGCTTGTGTGAAGAAGGTTTGTTTCGGCTAGTTTTTTTATGATGGCAGGATGTGCGCCTTCCATATAATCTGATTGAAAGGCGAGTTTTTGTTCTTCGCTTTGAGTATTTTTGTTTTCGTTCATTTTTTTCCCTATGAAAAGCCAAGATAAAAACAGATGCCATTTTTGGTTGTTTTTACCTTATCTCCTAGTTTATTCTTCTGTTTTTAGGCGCGGACACTGTTCAAGAATTACGCTGAGCGCCTGATTTCTTATCTGTTCATTTGGAAAAACCATAGTGATTTTTGCTCCGCTTTTTGTCAAAATTTCGAGATGTCTGAAATCGACATTTGTCGTTTCTTTTTGTTTTTCGTAGCTAAGTGTTGGCAACGAGAGAATGTTTTCGTATTTTATGGCGGTTGTGTCGCTGATTATCATATTTTCGTAAATGCCGTTTATTCCGCTGTTAACGACTTGTTTTGACGCAATGCTTGAACCTAAAAGCGCTGTCAAAATAAAAATTACCGAAAGATAAAGCTGGAAATTTCGGAATGGAATTACTCCGAGCAAAAGCGCGCAGACTGCAAAGGTCAAAATTGAACGCAAAGGAAAGTCTGACCTTAATGCCATTTTTAATTCGCCGCATTCACTTTTTAATTTTTTAATTTTGAATGGAATTGAAATAATAAGCGCGGCAAAAATGCAGTAGCCGGCGATTGTAAATGCGATTGTTAAGTTTTTTACGTCCATATTTTTTCCTTTTGATTAAAATTGTCTTAGCCTTTTGAGTTTACCTTTTTTAGCCAGAGTTTTAAAGTTTTTTTTGCGCTTTCAAAGGCAAGGTTTGCGTTGTCTATATCTTCTTCTGTTTGAATTAAAATCTTTTTTAAGCCGGCGACTTCGCTTTTTTGTGCGGAAAATTTTGTATTTTCTGGTAAAAGTGCTTCAAAAAAAAGGTCGCAGGTTTTGTAGGTGATATTTTTGTATTCGTAGGTGTTTGGAAAACTGCAAAGATATTTTAATTCCGCAGGTTTGGCCCCGATTTCTTCCATACATTCGCGGATACAGGCTTGTTCGGCTGTTTCGTCCGGATCTACAAATCCTCCCGGAAAAGCGAGAAAGCCTTTTTTGGGTTCTTTTGCACGTTCTTCCAAAAGAATTTTGTTTTCTTTGTCGCAAATTATTAAACCGACGGCGCTTGCAACGTTGTTGTAAAGGTCAAAACCACAGTCCTGGCATAGCCATTTTCTGTTTTTGACATTTTTTATGTTTTTGCTTCCGCAGTTTGGGCATAAATTAAAATCGTTCATAAAATCTCCCATAAAATTTTTATGTTTTGGTTTAATAATATAAAATCTCAAAATTGCAGAATTTTTTGAATCCTGTTTTTTCGTAGACTTTTATTGCAGCTGTATTTTCTGTTTTTACAAAAAGCGTGCATTTTTTTGACTGTGCGGCGAATTTCTGGCTTACAGTGTTTAAAAGCGCTTTTGCAAGTCCGCAGTTTCTGTATTTTGGAATCGTAAAAATTCCGCCTAAAAGAACATAATTTTTTCCTTGAGCGCTTACGGTTAGTTTGCAAAGCGGCATATTTTTGATTTTCCCGATAAAAACTGCTCCTGCATCGACAAAATTTTCAAATTTTGCAAGGCAATGATCTTCGTTAAAAAGTTCTGGTTCAAAGACAACTTCTTCTTTTTCAAATTCAACCTGAAGAGGAAACACTCTTGGAATTTCCTGTTCGGTGCATTTTTCTACAGAAAGCTGGCGGTTCATTCTTGCGAGGTCTTTTGCAGAGTCAAAACGCTCGTTTTCCATTAAAAAATATTCGATTTGAATTTTAGGAGTTTTTCCAAAATGATTTTCGAGAATTTTTTTTAGCATTAAAGTGCCGCTTTTTTCGCCCGAAATGCTAAAAATGTATTTTATTGAATTTTCTTCAAAAAAATTTACAAAGGCGCTTTCGATTTCGTTGCGGTTTTTTCCGTAAACTTCCGGCAGACAGTGGTGAATTGAACTTCCCTGCCACCAGCTGAAAATTCCGTGGATTTCTCCAAAATTTCCTCTTAAAACGTAGATTGATTTTCCTCCGTGGAGAATTTCAGAATAAAGCATGACTGAAAATTTTTCGTAAGGAAGCATGTAACTGAGAATTTCGTTTTTGTCAGCATCCTGCATTAGCTCAATAAACATTTTTCCACATATTTTACCGTTAAAATATTAAAAAGACTAGACACGAAATTTTATTTTTTATATACTAAACAAATACGGCGTCTTACCCAAGTGGCTAAGGGAACGGTCTGCAAAACCGTGATTGAACAGTTCGATTCTGTTAGACGCCTTAAAAAGCGGTAGTGATTGCAAGATTACTTCCGCTTTTTTATTTCCGGGAGCCAATGGCAAAGCCTGTTCCCGTTTATATATATGTGCCCTTATGTAGAGTAAGGGCATTTTTTTTTGTATAATCAAAATATGCAAAAAGATTTTTACGACTTTGTTGTGGTTGGTGCGGGTGCGGCTGGTTTGACTGCTGCGCAGTACGGGGCTAGAAGCGGACTTTCTACACTTTTAATTGATTGCGGCGAAACTGGCGGCCAGGCGTTGAATATTTTTAATCTGGAAAATTTTCCGGGTTTTTTCCCATCGGTGAAAGGCTCTACTTTTATTCAGAATATGCTTTCTCAGACAGAGAGTTTTGGCGCAGAAATTCAAAAAACAAAAGTTCTTTCAATAGATAAAATCAAGGGAAAATTTTTGATTGAGACAGAAAATGGCAAAATTTCGGCTTATTCTGTTTTGATTGCAACTGGCGCAGCCCACAAAAGACTTGAAATTCCTGGAGAAGCAGAATTTAGTGGTCGTGGCGTAAGCTATTGCGCAACCTGCGACGGACCTTTTTTTCGAGGCGGAAAAATTATCGTTGTTGGTGGTGGCGACAGCGCGTGCGAAGAAGCATTTTATCTTTCTTCGCTCGCAGAGAGCGTAATTCTTGTTCACAGACGTGGAGAACTTCGTGCTCAAAAAGCAATTCAGCAGAAAATTCAAAAGGTAAAAAATATTTCTATTCTTTATGACACTCAGGTTGAAAAAATTAACGGCAAAGCAAAAGTAAATTCTGTTTTGCTTAAGAACAATATTTCTGGCGAAAAAATAGAACTTTCGTGCGACGCTGTTTTTATTTTTGTTGGAATGAATCCGCGCACAGAGCTTGTAAATATGCTAAAAAAAGACGAAGGCGGTTATCTTATTACAAATTACAAAATGGAAACTGCTGTATCGGGAATTTATGCGGCCGGTGATGTTCGGGCAAAACCTTTCCGGCAGCTTATTACGGCGGCTTCAGACGGTGCAATCGCTGCTCATCAGGCGCACGAATACGTAACATTGCTAAAAAACTCAAAACAGTTAAATTCTAAAAGTGAATAAAAAGATATGATGAAAAAAAAACTTGTCCTTGCTTGCGCATTTTTTGCTTTAATTGCTAGCTTTTGTTTTTCGCAGACAAAAATTCCTGAAGATGCGGATTTTTGGAGCGATTATCCTTCGGAAGAGCTTGCTGATTTTTTGGTCGGAAAAATGAGCAATGACGAACTTTTGAGCCAGATTTTAATGTTTGGCTGGGCAGGCGCAGAACCGAGCGAGCTTTTAATAAAATGGGTTTATGAACGCGGACTTGGCAGCGTAAAAGTTTTTGGCTGGAACACAGACAATACGCAGCTTGTTGCAAGTTCTGTAGCAACACTGCAAAAAAAATCACAGTCTCGGAAACTCCGTATTCCTCTTTTTGTGGCAACCGATCAGGAAGGCGGATGGATTCGTCATGTAAAAGGTGAAACTTCCGAAACTCCTGGCAATATGGCAATTGGCGCAAGCGGTTATCCAATCGACGCTTATTATTCTGGCTATTACATAAGCCGCGAAATCAAGGCTCTTGGAATAAATATGAATTTTGCTCCGACCGTAGACAATTATACAAATTTACAGTCTTCGGTAATCGGCCCCCGCTCTTTTGGCTCAAATCCTGATTTTGTAGGTCAGCTTGGCGCTAGTTTTTCTGCCGGTTCAATTGCGGCTGGAGTTATTCCGACAGCCAAACATTTTCCGGGGCACGGCGATACAAGCCTCGACAGCCACGGAAATCTTCCTCAAATTGACATTGACTACAAAACCCTCGAAAACCGTGAGCTTGTCCCGTTTAAGTTTTTAATTGCCGAAAAAATTCCTGCAATTATGAGCGGTCACTTGAGTTTTCCCAAAATTATTTCAAACGGTGAACCTGCGAGCCTTTCAAAAGTTTTTTTGACCGACATTTTGCGCAATCGTCTTGGCTACGAAGGTTTGATTATTACAGATGATATGATGATGAACGGAGCGACAATGTACGCTGGAAGTTTAAGCCGGGCTTTTCGTCTTGCAATCGAAGCTGGAAACGACATTGTAATTTCTTCTACAACTGCGCGCTGGAATGAAAGTTTGTGGACTTCAAACCTTTCTCTTATGGAATCAAGCACGGCTTTTAAGCAAACTGTCCAAAAAGCCGCAAGACGCGTAATTTTATACAAATTAAATTATTTTAAGAGCAATAATGCCGCTCCTCTTTATCCGGATCCAGCAACACTTGACCAGAAAATTCCGGACAAAGAAGGACAAAAATTCTTTTTAAGCCAGGCTTGCCGTTCAATAACAGCCTACAAATCAGGAAAATGTCTGCCTTTTGCTCCTGACGAAAACGAACGCATTTTGCTTGCTGGCCAGACTCAGTTTCCTGATTTTTTTGAAGAAGCAAAAAAACGTTATTCAAACTGTGCAGAATTCAAATTCGACTACGAAATGGGACCAAATCAGGCAGACTGGATGAGCCGAAATATTCAAACAACTGCAAAAAACTATGACACAATAATAATCTGTGTTGCAAATGAACGCAGCGCAATGATTGCAGAACATTTAAAAAAACTCGGCAAAAAAGTCGTAATAATGTCGGTTCTTTCTCCTGTTCCGGTTTTAAACTGCAAGTGGGCGGATACAATTTTGCTAGGCTACAGTTATTCGCCATACACCTTCAAAGCGCTATTTGGCGCTCTAAACGGAGAATTTGAGGCAGACGGCGAGCTTCCGCTCAATTAAAATCGGGAATTTCTTTTTTCTTCGTGAATTTGTAGTCATTTGCATGAGTATTCGGTAAAAGTCCGGCAATTCTGTCGTTTTCTTTTTGAAGCTGGAATTTTATCATCATCTTAAAAGCATCCATTAAACTTTCAGGATTTGAGGTCTTTTTAATAAGACCGCTTTCCTGAAATTCCTTTATCAAATAATAGCAGGTTTCGATTGTCGAAACACATTCAGGATGCGGTTCACGCTTAAAAGTAAAAATCGAACGGTATTCGCCGGAAAAACTCAGTTTTGGAAGCGCCATAATATTTGTCGAAAGTTTAATCATTTTTTTTGAACAAAACCACGTTGAATCAATGATAATCGCCAAAAGTTTACGGCCGTTCAATTCTTCCTTAAAACCTGCTTTTTTAGAATTCCAGGCATCCTGGTCAGGATATAGCAAAACTGGAAAAAACTGCGGATCTTGCAAAAGCTCGCACAGCCGTTCATTTTTTGTAAAATCAATGCCCATAATAATTTCAGAATCAATTAAGCCAGCGTGAGCAATTCGTCCAGTTCCAGTGCGCTGCCTTTTAGCTTCTTTCGGATGCATCAAAAAAACAAATTTAATTCCAGGGTCAAAAGGCTTTAAAACTTTGCAGACACAGCTATCTTTTGGTCTAAAACATTTGTAACAAAAATCGCGCATTTTGAAATTATAAAAAAAAATCAAACGAAAAGAAACCGCTTTTTATTTTTTTGGGGGAGCACACTTTGCGCTCAAACCGGCTTTTCGCCTTTCGCTAGCGCTCATTGCCGTTCCGGCAACTCCGGGGCTACAATCCGGGCTAGCATAGCCCGCGGTGCGCGATAGCGCACACGAAAATAAAAGGGTTTTGCGTTAGCAAAAGCCGCAGCATGCGGAGCATGCAAAAATCCGGGCTAGTAAAAGTCTGTGGTGCGTAAAAAAAGTGCCGCCCAAAATTTTGGGCGGCACTTCCGGTCAATTTTTAGATTTTTTTAAGTTTCTAAAAATTATTTAGCATTTGCATTTTTTGACACGTAATTGTAGTCAGCGCCAGTGTTTTCTGGAGCATTGTCTGTAAGGCGGAACAAGTCGCCAATATCAAATACTCCGTTTTCGTTACGTGGAATGCGGTTAAATGAACCGTCAGCGTTAAATCCGTTAGCCCATTTTGCAATATCTGTGCTTACAAATGTTTTTGCAATATCAACTGTAGTTCCGTCAACATTTACAGATTTTGCGCCGTTAAAGAAGTAGTTGTTTTTTGCAGCAAGGCGTTTTGCAAGGTCTGGATCATTAGAAGCGTCAAAGTTGTCGCCTGCTCCGCCGTTTGCAGAAAGAACTCCATCTGCCTTGAATACGCGCGGGTTGGCAGCGGCTTTGCCTTTTCCGTAAAGAGAAACATTGTAGTTTCCGCTTCCGTAAACTGTTACGTGGTCAAGAATAAGTGCTGGGTTAGAGTTACAGGTTACTCCGTTTACTCCATTTCCCCAGGAAATTGAGTTTCGGAGAATATGTTTGATTGCGATTCCGTCGCCACCAAGTTTAAATCCGTTTCCGTCACCATTTCCTGTTCCGTCGAGTTTTGTTCCGTTTGCGTAAGTAATACAGTTGTCGATAAGAACTGCGCCGATTGCGCCTGTTTCTACCTTAGAGTAGAAGTCCCAGCCGTCGTCTACGTTGTGGTGTGCAACACAGTTACGGAATACATTGTTTTCGCCAGATGTAAGTTTTGAAGCAAAACCGTCAGCATTGTTCTGAGCAGGGTCGGAGTTTCCGAAAGATTCGCAACCGTAAATCAAGTTGTCGTGCGGCCATTTTTCAAAGCTCTCAGAAGAACGTCCAGAAATCTGAATTCCTGTATCGCCGTTAAGGTAAGTGTCTACCATTCTGATTTCGTTGTAATTTCCTGCAACCTGAAGGGCTTTTACGTCTCCCGGAGTGCCTGTAATATCAAATCCCTGGAGCGTCCAGTAGCTTCCGTAAAGGTTTACAGCAGTAACTTTTGCTTTAGATTTTGAAAAATCGATGATTGGGCGGGCTCCAGCGTCTGCAATTAGGTATTTTCTTGCTTTTGCAGTACCATCGTTCCCACGTTCAATTTCGAGGCTCTTTCCAGGATAATAAGTTCCAGCTTTAAGAATGATTTTCTGTCCAGGCTGGCAGTATGCAACTGCTGAACCCAAGTCGAGTGGATCATCGCTAGTGCCTTTTCCGAATGCATTTGCATTTGGAGAAACATAAAGAACCTTGCCCTTGTATGTTTTAGAAATGATTGTGTGAGTGAAAGTTACCGGCTTGTAGTTCATTTCGTAGTCGTTATCTTCTGCGTTGAACTGAGCAATAACTTTTTTAGGAGCTGGACGCCAGTTGTCTTCTGGATCGAAAGTGACGAGAAGGTCGTTCAAATCCTTGTTGATTTTGATTGTTTTTTTGTAGTCAGCAAAAACTTTTCCTGCTGGAATTGTAATTTTGTCTCCCTTGATGAGGACTTTTCCGTCAGTTGTTTTTACGCTGATAGTTCCGTTTGCGTTTGTTGTAAATGCGAATGGATATTTCTGATTGTACCATGTTGTTGGACAGTCGATTGTTGTTGAAAGAGGAACCAGTTCTGGAGGTTCTTCTAGAGCCGGAGGGTCTTTTTTAGGATCGGTGATGTTTAGAACAACGTCAGAAAATGTTGCGTTACACCCGCGAGCTACTGCAAAACCAATGTAAATGTGGTCTTTGTCGAGCTGGAGAAGTTTGTTGTTCTCTGGATCGTACATTATGAATTCTTCTTTTGTGTCTTCAGAAGGAATTGCACGCTTGTAGATTGCATGGTAGCCAGTATTGTCTTTTTTGAGTGTAACGCGATATGTGTCGCCTGTTTTAATTGCATCTGAACCTTGATCATAAGAGAAAGCGTCTGATTTGCTTGTCGCGTGAGCCTTAATTCCTTCATCGCCAAGCGCAATAATTTCGTCAGTAAGTCCGCTTACAAAACGAGCGCCAATTCCGTCTTTAATTTCTTTTTTTACTCCGTTGATGTGCGTTGTAAATTTACGTGTAATAACTCCTGCCGAGTTATTGTAAGCAATCATCAAAGGCTGGCCTTCGACGCCAAGACGGTCGAGAGCAACAACACCAAAACCTTCCTGCCCATCAGCCATTGGGTTATGATAATCTACGTGAACTGTAGCTGTAAGTTCAAAGTTTTCTTTTTTAGGATCAATTACTGTGTAATAGAAAGAAATTCCGTCAAAGTAACTTTCGAATTTTCCGCCTTTTTCAAGGATGTTGCCAGTATTTTCATCGTAAGTACATGAATAAAGTTTTACTTTAAGATTGTTTGGATCTAAAAGTTCAAAACGGTTGCGGGCAGGGTTCGTAGAAGTTCCAAATTCTGTGAATGTCCATACACGCTCTTTTTCTTCACGCACGAGTTTGTGCATTGTTGAAGATGCAATTCTTTCTTTGCCGCGAACTGCATAAACTATAATGTCGCTAAAATCGCCGTCTTTAAGTCCTTTGATTTCTGCAGAAAGGCCTTTTGTTGCGGAAAGTTCTTTTGTTTTGCCATTTTCTGTGTAAGAAACAATATAATTTTCAGCTTCTACGACAGGATCCCATTTTACAGAAAGAGTGCTTTTGCCAATATTTAAAACGTTTAAAACAGGTTTTGTCAAAGGAAGGCTAAAGTCGAATACAACAGGATCTGAAGCTTTGGCTGTTGATTCGTTATTTCGCTGTGTATAGACAGTGAATGTGTATTTTCCAGAAAATTCAGGTGTGAATTCAGAATGTTTTGCAGCTCTGCGTGCTTTTCCGAATGTGTTTTTTACAGGGCTTCCGAACGGCCCCTTCATTTCTACATAGCCTTTGTCGGCTGTTTTTGCGTCTGTAGGAGCGTTAAAATTTACGGTAATTTCGTTTGGATTTCCTTCGCTAAGACCTACAGATGTGATTTTTGGGGCTGCAACGCTTGACCAGTCCGGACGTGCTGACTGAGCAAATCCAGAAAAAGCAAGTGCTGCAAAAAGTCCCAAAGAAACAATTTTTTTCATCTTGTTCTCCCATAAAAAGTCAAAATTGCAATTGATTAGTAAGTTTGCAACGTAAACTTGTATCTTGTATTAACAAAAAACGCAGACTCTCGTCTTAGGAAAAGTCTGCGCGCCTAATTTTGTTAGAGTTTAATTATTTTCCAACGTTGATTTTGTAGATATTGATGCCTGATTTTTTAGAAAAAACTGTGTAAGTTCCGTCAACAGAAACTTTTACAGAACCTTCAGAAGCAAGTCCGTCTGCTCCGTTAACATCTTTGTCCATTGGAAGTTCTGCTACAGTTTTTCCGTCTGGTCCGACTACAACGAGAGGGCGCATATCTGATTTTGAAGTAGAGTTTCCCCAGACAGTGATTGTTTCGCCTGCTTTTGCCGGGAAAGAAACTGAACGTGAAGAAGCGTTTCCGCTGCCCTGAAGCTGAAGAGCCATGTTGAATTCTTCGCCGTTTGCTGCTTTGTGCAATGGTTTTTTAGCAATGTTCATGTATTTTTCGGTTGTTGCATGAAGAACGAAGCCATCTTCTACAGCTTTGTCTTCTGTAATAGTTCCTTTTTCCTGGTCTTCAGCGCTAAAATAACCTTCTGCGAATGCTGCTGTGCAAAGCATAAGACATGCAGAAATAATACCAACTAACTTTTTCATTAAAAGCCTCCTCATTTTGGCGTTCTTTAATCGTAGAACAAATAAATTATTTTTTGGATACGCAGTTTCTGTGTTGAATAAACAGCTAATAAAAACTGCTATGCTCTAGTATACAATAAAATTGGGAAAAAATAAGGGCATTATTTGCAGAATGACGATATTTAAATGAATTTTCTGTAAAAAAAATAATAAAAAAAAGCAATATTTTATAAGTATTTTGCAAAAATATGTGTTTTAACATAAAACTTAGCCCGGATCGGAACGGTGCGCAGCGTTCAAAAGGCGGAAAGACTTTTCCGGCTTTTGAATGGAGCGAAAGCGGAACCGTGCAGAGCCGGTTTGTGAGAAAATTGCGCTCCAAAAAAATAAAAATTAACGAAGAATAACCGTAGATTTATTTGAAAAAAGATTTTATACGTTGTAAAATTTGAGTGTCTTTGGAAATTTCGTTTTTTAGAGGTTTTCTGGATATTTATTGCTCGCAAAAAGAGGTTTTTATGGCAGAGAAATATGATTTTAGTATTGAACAGCTCGGACCTTGCAAAGTTCATTCGCCGATTGAACTTTCTACAAAGCATGGTGATTTTCGTGCAAACTATGTAAAAGATTCTTCATTTGTAAGATATGCGGTAAATGTTTTTGAAGATTCGCCAAAAGAAGACAACCTTGGTGTTTCCAATCTTATGCAAAAAGCCGGTCCTCGTGAGTATATTTATTTTAATCCGGCTCATGTAAACGCGGGAATTTGTACTTGTGGCGGTTTGTGTCCTGGTTTGAACGACGTAATCCGTGCCGTTGTCCGCTGTCTTTATTATCGTTATGGTGTAAAAAAAATCCGCGGTTTTAGATTTGGTTTTAAAGGTTTTTTCCCGGAAAGCGGTTTTGATACGATTGATTTGAATCCTGATTCAGTTGATGACATTCATAAAATCGGAGGTTCTTTTTTAGGAACAAGCCGTGGCGGCGGAAACCGTACTGCCGAAATTGTTGATGCCATTGAATCGTTGAACATAAATATGCTTTTTATTATTGGCGGCGATGGAACTCAGCGCGGTTCGCTTGATATTGCAAATGAAATTGAAAGACGCGGTTTAAAAGTTTCTGTTGTTGGAATTCCTAAAACTGTTGATAATGACCTTTTGTTTATTGACCGTTCTTTTGGTTTTGAAACTGCGGTTCAGCGCGCGACGGAAGCGGTTTCTTCAATTCATATGGAAGCTTTTAGCCAGATTAATGGAATTGGCCTTGTAAAACTTATGGGACGCGAATCTGGTTTTATTGCAACTGAAACGGCAATTGCAAGCCACGAAACAAATTTCTGTCTTATTCCTGAAGTTCCTTTTGAATTGAACGGTCCGAACGGATTTTTGGAACATTTGGAAAAAAGAATTATGGAGCGTCATCATGCGGTAATTGTCGTTGCTGAAGGCGCAGGTCAAGATTTGCTTGCTACTACTGACGAAACCGATGCCAGCGGCAACAAAAAACTTGCAGATATTGGACTTTTTCTGCGCGACAAGATAAATGAATATTTTAAGTCGAAAAATATTCACATCAACTTAAAATATGTTGACCCAAGTTACCAGATCCGTTCTTCTGTAACCACTGCAAACGACTCGATTTATTGTGAACGTCTTGGAAGTTATGCGGCTCATGCGGCTATGGCTGGAAAAACAAAGATGGTTGTAGGTCTTGTAAACAACAAATATGTTCATTTGCCGATTCAGATGGTAACTAGAAGACGCAATTTTGTTGATCCGGAAGGCGCTTTGTGGCGCGATGCTTTGGATGCGACAAGACAGCCGATTCTTATGGTAAATAACTTGAACACGCTTTCTGAAAAATACATGAAAATGCGCGAAACTCACAATTAAGTTTTTGAGCAAAATTAAATTGAATAAAAAAAGCCTGCTGTAAAAGCTGAAGTTTAGCTTAAAAAACAGCAGGCTTTTTTATAACTAGATTTTGAAAAAATAGGATTTCTTTAAGGTTTTTAAAGTTTATCAATCAGCATTGAGCATTTTCCGCTTGGAATTGGCAGTGTTTTTTTCTTCTGATCGAGGATATTGATTGTAAAGTAATAGAGTTTTTCGCTTTCCATTTGGATTTCCCAGCCGCGAACAGACTTATTGCTCAAAATTGTGATTAAGTTGCGCTTTAGAGAAAGCTTTTCGATTCCCATAATTTCGAGGTTTGGAATAATCCAATCTACTGTTTTGCGCGGCAAACTAATTGAAAGGCCGATTACGTTTTCGATCATAAGCGCGATTGTTGAAAGTCCGACAGTTTGAAGATAGCGCTGTTTTGGATATTTTGGATCCGATTCCATGACGGCATGGCCTTCTTTGCAAGGTTTGTATGCTTCGTACATGTCGCCTTTCTTCCCGTTTGCAGGTTGTAACCCTTCAAGAATAAAATAAAGGTGTCTGATTGCACATTCGCGGGCAAGCTCATAATGCTGGTATTTTTCCAAGCCTTTTATAACCATAAAGTTGAATGCCGGGTAAACTCCGCCGCAGAAACCTTCGCCGTTTTCGTTAAAGTTTGGACTGTCCGCGCTCAGTGTCGGGAACGGATGGTCTGTTCCAAAAGTGCAAGGGTTGGAAAGATGGTCAATTAAAGCGTCTGCGCGGTCAGCATTTGGAATTTCTGCCAAAAGCGGCCAGAAACCGGCAATTGTTTTTTGAGAAAGTTTTTGCTCATTTTTGTCCAAATCGTAGTAAAAACCAGAATTGCTGTCCCACATCATTGAGTTGATTCTCGTTTTGAGGGAAAAATATGCGCGTTTGTACTGGAAGCTTATTTCCTTGTCGTTGAGAATGTCGCCTAAAGCGCTCATGTGCGCGCAGTTGATTGCCATTGCAGAGTTAAAATCGACTGCATAATAAGTATTCTGGCGAGGCGAATTAAACATTGTGCTTGCAGAGAAAGGCGCGCTGTAAAGACCGTTTGGCTGTTTGTAAGTCTGATCTACCCATTCCATGTATTTTTGAAGAACAGGCATAATCTCTTTTACACGTCGCTTGTTTGCAGATTTGTGGTAAAGGTTGAACTCTGCCCATGCAAAAAGCGGAAGACCGATTCCTTCGGGATTGTCTTCTGTAAAAACCGGGCTTCCTGTTTTTAAATCGTATTTCCAGCGGATTGCGCCGTTTTGTTCCTGTTTTGAGTAAAAATAATCAATGTTTTGGTTTGCCGGATAATTGCGGTTTGAATAAACGAGGAAGAATGAAGAAAAAATAGATTCAAACTGGTCAATCGTGGCAGAAGCTATTGTGTTTGGGGAATTAGGTTCTGTTGTTGAAGTTAAAACGGGATTTCCGTCTTTGTCCTGAGGATAGACAAAATAACCGTCGGCTGGATCTTCTGCGAGTTTTGAATTTAACCAGAATCCCGAAAGCCATGTCCATGTTTTATCGTAAATATCTACAAAATCCTGATCGTAGAAGTGAATTTTAGGAAAGTCGCGTTTGTTCACAATTGCCCCTTAAATATAAATGCGTAAAAAAATAAATTACAAATGAGTGATTATTCTGTGATTATATCATAGAAAACAGAATTTTACGTAAAAAAAACAATTTTTTTACAGTAAAACGTAGCCCGGATCGCTACGGAAAGACCACAGCGAAGCGAGGACTTGAAGTAAGAGCCGGAAATTCCGAAAAATGCGCATTTTAACCGGAAAAATTTTGGCTTTAAGGCCAAATGTGCTCCAAAATTTTAATATTCGTTACGGACGGTGTTAAAGTACAGGCGAATTTTTTCGTTTGAAACTTTGTGCCGCGATTTTAAGAACAGAGTGTGCGTTTTTTCGTTGTAAATGTAGCCCGACGAATTGTAAGTTTCAAACCGAGGGTCTGTGTGGAATGAAAGTCCGTAAATTTCGATTCCGACAAAAGGTTTGATTCCGTTTATGATTATGTAATGAGAATCGCCTTGCTTGAACGAAACTGTGATTAACGCTTCGGAAGAATTTTCGTTTTCTTCGTAAGTGATGTTTGAGGCGCAAGTCCAAGCCCAGATGGTTTCGGTTGAATTTTTGTCCATTACAAGCGAATGTGGATAGTTTGCGTTGTTTTTTATCAGAATCGGGTAAAGTTCTGCAAGTGTGCGGAGATCCGCTGTTTGATTCTGGGCAAATGCCGTGTTTATGAGCATGTAACCGCCTGCGCAGTATTCTGGAATTGCGAAAAGTTTTCCGTAGTCGATCAGAACGGTTCCTGTTTCAACAGTCTGCGCAAATCCTGCTGCAAAATCCCTGTCATGCAAGGTGAGAGTGTCGTCAGAAACAGAAAGTGTGCATGCCTGGGTGATTGAATTTAGGCACTGTTCTGTAACCGGCTGGAATGATTCTGCAAGCGGGCTGTCTGCTTTTTTGAGCGAGAGATAAACTTGAAGAATTGAAGTTGCCTGAACGAGAGTTGGCTGGAAATCTTGAATTGCTGCTGGAAGGGCGGCAAGGAGTTTTACGTTTTCGAGATTTCCGTTTCTGAGCATGTAGTCTGCAATGTTGTCAGCAGAGAAAACGTCGATGGAATTGTGTTCGATGGCGTTTTGAATCATTGACGCAAAATTTTCATTTGCCATTACAAGGCTCGGATTCATTGCTGCGAGGGTATTAAAGTATGGAGAAGTAAAATATGTCCTTCTTGCTCCGTTTTTGAACGAATCTGGAACTGCTTTGATTGCTTCCTGATAGCGTGATTGAGAAGCCATTTCTGCCACAAAAGCGGCAACGACAGCTTCCGAAATTGCGGAGGAGTCTGAAAAAGCAGAAGTTGCCTGAGAAACAAGGGCGTTTCTAAAATCTCTGACTGTTGTTTCGTAGGCAGAGGCTGTTGCTGTCTGAGAATCCGTAGGAATAGAAGCAAAAGAGAATGCCTTTGTCGGGTCAAACCGAGTGTACATTGCAACATTTGCACTTTTTGTAAGGATAATTTGAGTGTCCTTAATCTGATTTGCAGACATTGTGTAAGAAATATTTTTTGAGCTAAAAAGTTGTTTTGAGCGGCTCTGTTCTGTAACCGAATAGCCCGAAACAGGATTGTAATAGAGAGAAAGCGAAGAGTTGCTGTCTGGCAGTTGGGCAGCGATTGAAAGGCTTGCGCGCGGAGTTGTGTCGCTTACCGTAAAAGTGAGAGATGTGTTTTCTGTAAAGTTGAATTTAAAACTTTGCGGGGAAGGCTGTTCCCAAGAAAGCAGCGTGAGCGGAGTTTGATTTTGAGTTTTTGAATTGAAGAGAACAGCGGGATGAACGTCGTCCGCTGTAAATGAAATTCCCTTAAAAGAAACGCCGACTGTGTTTTTTAGCGACATATTGCCGTCGGCATCCTGGGTTTGTGAAACCGATATTCTTAAAAGGCCTGCATTCTTTAAAATAACTGATTCGCTTCTAAATTGGAGGATAAAAATTCCGATAATAATAAAACCGTAAAGGAAGGTTAAACCGAAAGCTTTTCTAAATGGATGTCTAAACATTTGTTTTTCAGTTTATCTGATGAAAGCAAAATTTTCAATGAGAGGAAAAATGAAAAAATTATTTCAAAAAAGAACGGTAATTATTTTTTGCGCAGTGTTTTTTCTGGCAGCGGTAAGTATTCCTGTAGTTTTTGCCCAGAATTCGCAGTTGAATTCATCGCAGGAAATTCAATTTGTGCAAAAATTGAGCTCAGTCTTGCAGGATGGAACAATTGAACAGGCTTTGAGCCTTTTTGAGTCGATTCCTGAAAATTTAAAGGACGACACTGAACTTTTGTGCTTAAAGGGCAGCCTTTTGCTTTCTGCTGGAAAAACGGAACAGGCGGAAAAAATTGCTTCATTGCTTTTTGAAAAAGAACCAAAAAATATCGAAGTGCTGAATTTGAATTTTATGGCGGCAAAACAAAAAGGCGACAAGGTAAACAAGGCAAAGTTCATAAAGCAGATTCTCGCAATTGAACCTTACAATGCCGAGGCAAATATCGAGCTTGCGGACGAGCAGTCGCTCAAAAAAAATTGGCGCAACGCCCGGGATTTTTATAAAAAAGCGCTTTTTGGCGACAGAACCAACGAAGAAGCTCTGCTTGGTTACGGAAAAATGTGCTACTATATGGAAAAAGATGATGACGCAAAGGACGCTTTCAACAAACTTTACAAACTAAATCCTAATAATCCGCAGGTAAATTCATATCTTGGAAAATACGAAGCAGAAAACACACAGTATAAAAAGGCGATTGAATACATAAAAACCGCAATAAAAATCGACCCTTCAAACACTGATTACTGGTTTGACTTAGGAACATGGAGCCGCATGACAGGAGATTATTCTGGCGCAGAAGCTGCCTGGAAACAGGCAATTGCTCTCGAACCGGAATATTTTCTTGGTTATGCGTACCTTGCAGGTCTTTACGATGAGCAGGGACGACGAGAAGATGCTCTTTCTTACTATCGCTTGACTGTCGACAAAAATCCTCAATATTATTACGCTTACGAAAGTCTTGGAATCCTTGCCTGGGGAGCAGGAAATTGGGAAGAATCTCAAAAAGCGTTTGAGCAGGCTCTTAAAAAAAATCCGGACAGCATTTCATACAAATTGATGATAACAGCCTGTCTTTTTAAACAGAAGAAAAATTTAGAGCTTCGGACTTTTACCGAATCGCTAATGAAAAAACTCACGAACAGACAGAGCCTTGACTACAAAATCGTGCGGATGTATCACGACCGTGGCGGAGACTCAGACGTTGCCCTCAACATTTCTAAAGAAACAAACCGCACGAAAAAAGGCAGATATTTATTTTATCTTGCGCTTTATTACGAGCTTATGGGCAAAGACAGCCTGGCTCAAAAATATTATAATGAGGTTACTGCCATGCAGAGCCCGATGTTTTTTGAATACAGATTGGCTCAGTGGGCGAGCGGAATAAAATAAAAAAATCCCCAAGTGGAGAATTTAAAAATGAGTCAGACAGAAAAAGTTTTGAAATTTGACGACAGAGAAATCATCCTTATAGGAACCGCGCATATCAGTCAGGAAAGCTGCAATGAAGTAAAAAAAGCGGTCGAAGAAAAATCGCCGGACTGTGTTGCAATCGAGCTTGACGAAGGCCGCTACAAATCTCTAAACAACCCGGAAGACTGGAAAAATCTTGACATCGTAAAGGTTTTAAAGGCGAATCAAGGATTTTTGTTGCTTGCAAATCTTGTTCTTTCCGGTTTTCAAAGAAGAATGGGCAGCAATGTCGGCGTAAAACCCGGAGATGAAATGCGCGCAGCGGACAATTGTGCAAAAGAGCGCAATATTCCTGTCGCAATGGTAGACCGCCCGATTCAAATAACATTGCGCCGCGCCTGGGCAGTAAACTCATTCTGGGGAAAATGCAAGTTGATTTCCGCTCTTCTTGCAAGCGCCTTCGATAAAGAAGAGGTAAGCGGAGAACAGATTGAGATCTTAAAAAATTCTTCCGAAATGGACAGCTTGATGAAAGAGCTGGCAGACTATATGCCGGTTGTAAAAAAAGTTTTAATCGACGAACGCGACCGCTATCTTGCAAGCAAAATTTGGGATTGCAAGGGCAAAAAAACTCTCGCGGTTTTGGGCGCAGGACATCTTCCAGGCGTTGAGGCTTATCTAAAAGAACTTGCCGCCGGAAAAAAATCATCCGACGTTTCTGACATATCAGAAGTTCCTCCAAAAAAAGTCGGTTCAAAAATTGCAGGCTGGACAATTGCCGCTCTCATCGTTGCTTTGATTGCGGCAGGCTTTGTTTATGGTGGAATTACAAAAGGCGCGCAGCTTCTTGGAGCGTGGGTTGTATGGAATTCAACACTTGCCGGGCTTGGAGCGATTCTCGCATTTGGACATCCGCTTGCAGTTTTGACGGCCATTGTCGGAGCGCCGTTTACAAGTCTTTGTCCTCTTGTTGGAGTCGGTCTTTTTACCGGGCTGGTTCAGGCGGCGTTTTGCAAGCCAAAAGTAAGCGACATGGAAACTCTTCAGGACGATTTGACCTTAAAAGGTTTTTATAAAAACCGAATTCTCCGCGTTCTCCTTGTTTTCTTTTTGTCATCGCTCGGTTCTTCAATCGGAACTTTTGCCGCAGGCGCAAATTTTGCCGTTGTAATTGCAGAATTCGCAAAAGGTCTTTTTAAAAAATAAACAGGAGCGCATCTTTCTGTTTCAAAAGCATTTTTTTTCGTCAGCGTTCCATTCAAAAACAAAACCGGTGTTGCGTGGTTGCATTGCGCCGCTTCGCTTCGCAACGCGCTTTGCGCGCCACTTCACCCCGGGCTAATTTTTTAGTTTTTCGCCTTACTTTGCAAACAAAATTTTTATTATTTCTTTAATGTTTTCAATTTTTGTGCTTCCGTTGTCTTTTTCCGGGGCAAGCACGCTCGTAAAGCCCAAGTCTCCGGCTGTTTTAATCCGCTGCTTCAGCCTTGCAACAGGCCTTATTTCTCCTGCAAGAGAGAGTTCTCCGGTAATCACAGTGTTTCCTGGAATTGAAAGGTCTGTTCTTGCAGAATAAAGGCTTGCTGCCAAAGCCGCGTCAATAGAACTTTCCGTAAGGCGCACTCCGCCTGCAACGTTTATGTATAAATCCTGGTCGCTGAATCGTATGCCGGTGCGTTTTTCCAATACTGCCGCAACCCGTGCAACTCTCGCAGAATCAATCTTGTCGGAATAAACTCTGCTTATCGAAGATTTTGCCGGAACTGTCAATGCCTGAATTTCTACGATAAAAGCTCTGCTTCCTTCAAAAACCGCAGTGTTTGCAATTCCTGCCGGCATTTTTCCAGAGCGTTTTGTAATGAACATTGTGCTTGGATCTCCAACTCCTTCAAGTCCTTTGTCTGTCATTGCAAAAATTCCAAGCTCGTCAACAGAGCCAAAACGGTTTTTCTGTGCGCGCAAAAACCTTACCTCGTCGTCATTTCTTTCAAACGAAATTACTGTATCGACCATGTGCTCAAGGCTTTTTGGACCGGCGATATTTCCTTCTTTTGTAACATGTGCCGACATTATCAAAACGCTGTCGCGGCTTTTTACCCAGCCTGTAAGTTCATTTGCGCAGAATTTAAGCTGATTTATTGTTCCTGGAACAATTCCTGCTTCAACCGAATAAACCGTCTGAATCGAATCTATTACTACAAAAAGAGGATTTATGGCAGAAAGAGCATCTTTTATATCTTCTAGCCTCATTGTGCATAAAATTTCAATTCCTTTTGCGTCCAGATTCAATCTGTCTGCACGGCCTTTTAACTGGCCCGCGCTTTCTTCTCCAGAAACATAAAGAACTTTGCCGTATTTTTTTGCAATTGCCGCCGCTGTTTGAATCATAAGCGTAGATTTTCCAATCCCCGGTTCTCCGCCAATTAAAATTGCGCTGCGTTTCATTGCTCCGCCGCCTAGAACACGGTCAAATTCGCCAATTTCTGTCGAAATGCGTGCGTTTTCTTGAGCAGTTACATTTGCTAGAGGAACAGGCTTAATTTTTTCTGTTGCGTTCTTTCCAAAAGCGGCTGCTGTTGAGTTTGGGTCGGAAATACATTCTTCCAAAGTATTCCATGAACCGCATTCCGGGCAGCGGCCAAGCCAAGTCGGCTGTGTGTAGCCGCATTCCGAGCATTTATAGATAGTGATTGATTTTTTCTTTGCCATGTTTTTTATTCTATCGAATTTTTACTTAAAAATATCAAAATTTTATTAAAATCGACAATTTTTTTTATAAAAGTACTAGACATATTTTTTATTACGAATTATATTTATCTCAGCTTGTAAAAAAGCTGATAAACTCTCTCCGATGTCCAGCTTGCTGGACGGCAGGGTTCGCTGAAAACGTTGTCTTCGGCGGACCCTGTTTTTTTTGTTTTAAATGATTTTCTTTTGTTTTTGCGGTAATTAAGCTTTTTTTAGAGTTACCGCAAAAAAATTAAATTTTACTGATTTACTATGGTTCCGGCTGGTACGGATTTTATAATCCAGGTGTTTCCGCCGATTACAGCGCCTTTTCCGATTATTGTTTCTCCGCCGAGGATTGTTGCATTCGCGTAAATTGTTACATTGTCTTCAATTGTTGGATGCCGTTTTTTGTTCTGGTAATTTTTCTTTACGCTAAGGGCGCCAAGTGTTACGCCTTGGTAGATTTTTACATTTTTTCCAATAACGGTAGTTTCGCCAATTACAATTCCTGTTCCGTGGTCAATAAAAAAACTTTCGCCAATTTCTGCTCCAGGGTGGATGTCAATTCCTGTTTTTCCGTGAATATATTCGCTCATAATTCTTGGAATTACAGGAACTCCGCATTTGTGAATGTAGTGGGCGAGTCTGTAGACAACGATGGCTTCAAGTCCTGGATATGAAACTATTACCTCTTCATCGCTTTTTGCCGCAGGGTCGCCTTCAAAAAGCGCGATTACATCAAGGTGGATAAGGCGGCGAATGTCTGGCAACGCTTCTATTAAGCCAAGAGATGTTTTTTCTGCTTTTTCGTAATATCCGGATTTTTCGAGGTCTTCTGCGGAAATACTTTCGTTGCGGACTGTTCTTTCGTAAACTAGGGCTTTTTGAATTTCTTTTGTAAGCATATTTACGATTTTGTTGACGCGCTCGCCAGTTACGTAGCGTAAATTGTGACGGTCAATGTCTTCTGCGGTTCTGTAGCCTGGGAAGACAAGGCATTGTAACTCGTTTATTACAGAAACAACGTTTTCTCTGTTTGGAAAACTGTTTATTCCTTCGCCGTTTATACCGCCGACTTCTTCGTACGATTCTAGAATCTTGTCAACCAGTTTGTGCATATCCATTGGGCTTCCCCTAAAAAAAATATTACGTTAGAAAACTAGCATAAAATTCAAGAAAATACTATATTTTTTAGAAATGAATTATTTTGCTCTTGACGAAAAATTGTATGTTCTATACACTTCTATAACACGTCATTGTTGACCTGCTCTTGTAGCTCAGTAGGCAGAGCACATCGTTGGTAACGATGAGGTCAGCGGTCCGATTCCGCTCGAGAGCTAGAAGCTAACGCTTAATAAGCATTTTTTTTGAAAATCTTTTTAGGAGAATATAAAAATGGGTAGCAAGAAAAAGACTTCGATTGATATTATTGCCCTTCAGTGTACAGACTGCAAACGCAAGAATTACACAACAACTAAGAATCGCAAAAATATTACTGGCAAACTTGAAAAGAATAAGTATTGTCCTTTCTGTCGCAAAGAAGTATTGCACAAAGAAACAAAAGCAAAATAAGCTTTTAAATTTTATATAAGGCTGTCTTTTTTTTAGACGGCTTAATATATTTTAGGTCGGTAGTTCAGTTGGTAGAGCATCGGTCTCCAAAACCGAGTGTCGCGAGTTCGAGTCTTGCCCGGCCTGTTATTAAAATTAATTTTTTATAGAGGGAAATTATGGCAAAAGCAGTTGATTTTATCAAAGAATGTGGTGCTGAACTTAAAAAGGTAGTTTGGCCAACAAAAGATGATGTAATTTCATCTGTAAAAGTTGTTGTTATTTCTTCAATTATTATTGCCGTAATTCTTGGTGCATTTGATCTTCTGTTCTCTGCTGGAATGAGTTTCCTTTTTCCTGCCGCATAAAAGAGGATTTTGGTTTATGTCTAAAAATTGGTACATAGTTCATACTTATACTGGTTATGAAAAGAAAATTCTTCGCACTGTTAATCAGATGCTTGAAGCAGGAGAATTTGATTCAAATATTATTACAGATGTAAAAGTTCCGGAAGAAGAAGTTGTAGAGATTAAAGACGGAAAAAGACACAGCAGAAAAAATATGATTCTTCCAGGATATATTATGCTGGAGATGGATTTGCCAGATTTTGGCTGGAAAGACCTTTGTGGAAAAATTCGTCATATTCAGGGAGTTACAGGTTTTGTAGGAACTAATCCTTCTGAAAGACCTCGTCCTATTTCTGCCGAAGAAGCAAAGTCTCTTCTTCTTAAAGCCGGTGAAATTAAGGGCGAGAAAAACGTTAAGATTAAACAGAATTATGCAATTGGCGATCAGGTGAAAATCACCGAAGGACCGTTTGCAACATTTAGCGGCTCGGTTGAAGAAATCGATCCTGCAAAAGGCAAGCTTCGTGTTATGGTTCAAATCTTTGGACGTGCAACACCAGTTGAAGTTGATCTTCTTCAAGTTGAAAAACTTATCTAGAATCGCATAGAATCAGCCCTGTTCTTTAATAGGGCTTTTCCTATATTTGGAAGAAATACAAGTCCGTTGGACAGAGGTATTTCGCTAGTGACTGGATTCTTTTTTTTTGAATCCAAGTCCGACACCAATTAAGGGAGCTATAAAAAATGGCTACAAAAAAGGTTACAGCTGTCATTAAATTACAGTGTCCAGCAGGATCGGCTACTCCGGCCCCGCCAATTGGACCTGCACTCGGACCTCACGGTGTTTCTGCGCCAGTATTCGTTCAGCAGTTCAATGACAGAACAAAGTCAATGGAAAAGGGACTTATTATCCCTGTAATCATTACCGTTTATCAGGATAGATCATTTACATTTATCTTGAAAACTCCACCAGCTGCTGTTCTTATTAAGAAAGCGCTCGGTCTTTCAAAAGGTTCAGGAAACCCTCTTCGTGACAAAGTAGGCAAACTTACACAAGCTCAGCTTACTGAAATTGCAACACAGAAAATGCCAGACATCAATGCAAACGACATTGAAGCTGCAAAAAAAATTATTGCCGGTACTGCACGCAGTATGGGTGTTGAAGTGGAGGCTGAATAATGAAACACGGAAAGAAATATTCTGAAGCTCTTAAAAAGTATGATCCACAGAAACACTATGCAGTTGCTGAAGCTTGCAAAGTTGTAAAAGACATCCACTTTGTAAAATTCGATGAAACTGTTGAACTCCATGTGGCTCTTCGTCTTGGAAAAAGCCAGACTGTACGTGATACATTGGTTTTCCCAAATCAGTTTACTGCAGAAAAGAAAGTTCTTGTATTCTGTCCAGAAGAACGCGCAAAAGAAGCTCTTGACGCAGGTGCAACTTACGCAGGTGCTGCTGAATATATCGACAAGGTAAAGAGCGGTTGGCTTGATTTTGATGTTGCAGTTGCTACACCAGATATGATGAAAGATGTTGGTCGTCTTGGTATGGTTCTCGGACGAAAAGGACTTATGCCTAACCCAAAAACAGGAACTGTTACAAATGACCTCGTTCATGCAATCAGCGAACTTAAAAAAGGTCGTACAGAATTCCGCGCAGACAAAGAAGGCGTAATTCACATTGCTGTAGGAAAAGTTTCTATGGATGCAGATAAAGTTGCAGAAAACGTAACAACTCTTCTTTCAGAACTTGACCGCAAAAAGCCGGCTGATGCAAAGGCTGACTTTGTACGCTCAGTATCAGTAAGCTCTTCAATGGGTCCTGGTGTTTGGGTAGATGTTAAGGAGGAGGCATAATCTATGGCTATTCTTGCTAAAAAACTCCAGCCTGCTAAAACAGCAGCTATCGAAGAAACAAAAAAAGTTTTTGCTGATTATAATGACTTCATCTTTACAGAATATCGTGGTCTTACAGTAGAACAGATTTCGGCACTTCGTGACAAACTTCGTGAACACGAAGCTCCAATGAAGGTTGTAAAGAATAACTTCGCTCGCGTTGCTTTTGAAGAAATGAAAATCGACAACGTTTCTGACTATCTTACAGGCCCAACAGCCGTTGTAATGGCAAAAGAAGACAGTAACGAAGCTGCAAAAGTTCTTTATGATTTTGCAAAAGACGCTCCTGCTCTTGTAATCAAGGGCGGATATATTGGCAATGAAATTTACGATCAGGCTAAAATGGAAGCTTATTCTAAGGTTCCTGGAAAGAAACAGCTTATCGCAATGCTCATGTCTGCAATCAATGGCCCAGTTCAGAAACTCGCTGCTACTTTGCAGGCTTATGTTGATAAAAAATCACAGGAAGGTGGAGCAGCTCCGGCAGAAGAAGCAAAAGCTGAGTAAGCACTTTGCAATTCTTGTGAAGCAAGGTCAGGCTTCATAGCTGTCGACTGTCCTTGCAAAAATATAAAATTGCGGAATAACGGTTCAGTTTGTTCCGCCCGCAATTAAACCTGAGTTAAATCAAAATGATTTAACATGCCTATTTAGGAGAAGATAATATGGCAGCAATCACACAGGATCAGATCCTCGACGCAATCGCAAACATGACAGTTCTCGAAGCTTCAGAACTCGTTAAAGCAATGGAAGAAAAATTTGGTGTTACAGCAGCAGTTGCAGTAGCAGCAGGTCCAGCAGCTGGTGGAGCGGCAGCAGAGGAAGAACAGACAGAATTCACAGTAACTCTCGAAGGCTTCGATGCAGCTAAAAAGATTGCAGTTATCAAAGCAGTTAAAGAAGCTCTCGGACTCGGTCTTGGTGAAGCTAAAACTTTGGTTGAAGGCGCACCAAAAACACTTAAAGAAGGTGTTTCTAAGGCTGAAGCTGATGAACTCATCAAGAAAATGGAAGAAGCTGGTGGTAAAGCTTCTAAAAAATAAGTCAGTTTCGGTTAAACCGGATTACTTAAAAAAAGTCGCATAAACGACATTCACATTAAATGCTTACGTTTAGAGTTAATAAAATGTTGGCTTCTAAATGTAAGCTTTTAGTGTCTAAAGTGGATTTTAGAAAGTCCAAAAATATGATATTAGCATCATCGCCAGATGATGTTTTTTGCCGTAGACCCGGCATATAGCTTTTTAATTTTGTGCTGTATCTTTAATTTCAGTATGTCATACGGATTTTTTGATATGTAGCAATTTTAATAAGTAAAGTCCCTCATAGGAGAACTAGATGTTCGCCAAAAGCAGAACCATCAATCGTCAGTACTTCGGAAAAAATATCCAAAACTTTATGGAAATTCCGAACCTTATCGACATTCAGCTTTCATCTTACGAAAGTTTCCTGCAGAAAGAAAAGCTGGATAACAATGAGCCTCTTGAAAACAAAGGTCTTCAGGAAGTATTTGATTCAACTTTCCCAATCGAAAGTCCAGACGGCAATATGTCGCTGGAATATGAATTTTACAAACTCGAAGAAGAAAATATTAAGTTTACAGAACTTCAGTGTAAACAGAAAGGATTGACTTATTCTGTTCCATTAAAGGCAAGAATCAACCTTAATTTTAAGGATACAGGCGCAATTCTTCAGAAAGATATATATATGGGCGATATTCCGCTCATGACAGACCGCGGTACTTTTATCGTAAATGGCGCTGAACGCGTTGTAGTTTCTCAGATCCACCGTTCGCCAGGTGTAATTTTTAATCACGAAAAAGGCGTTTATTCATCTCGCATTATTCCTTACCGTGGTTCTTGGCTTGAATTTGAAATTGACCAGAAAAAAGATTTGATTTATGCAAAAATTGACCGCAAAAAGAAAATCTTGGGAACAATTTTCCTCCGCGCACTTGGTTTTTCAACTCGCGAAGAAATCATTGACCAGTTCTACGAAACAGAAACAGTAGCTGTTGACGCTGCAAAAAAAGAAGAGCTCGTAGACAAAGTTCTCGCACGTGCCGTAAAAATTAAAAATGAAGATGGAGAAGAAAAAATTCTTCTTCGCGCAGGTTCAACTCTTCACATGCACGAAGTTGACGATCTTATTTCTCAGAATGTAAAAGAAATCACAATCATTCTTTTTGATGCACGTAAAAAGAAAGGCAACAAAGATGAGCACAATCCTTCGCTTGACAGCAGAATGATTATCAACTGTTTTGAACGCGAAGATATGAAGTACACAAAAGAAGGCGCTTCTGACGAAGAACCAACTCTTGAAGATGCTCTTACAGCGGTGTTCTCTATTTTAAAACCAGGCGAACCAATGGCTGCCGAAGCTGCAAAGAACGAACTTGAAGGCATGTTCTTCAACATTCGTCATTATGACCTTGGACGCGTTGGCCGCTATAAGTTGAATAAAAAATTCGACATTTATTCAGAACCTGTTGAAACTCATACTCTTGTAAAGAGCGACATCATCAATACGATGAAGCATCTTGTAAAAGTTTACATTGGAAACGAAGTTCTCGATGATATTGACCATCTTGGCAACCGTCGTATTCGCTCTGTAGGTGAACTTATGACAAATTCTCTCAAAACAGCATTTGCCCGCATGGAGAGAATTGCAAAAGAACGCATGAGCTTAAAAGAAACTGAAACAATGAAGCCTCAGGATTTGATTTCGATTAAACCGATTGTGGCTGCAATCAAGGAATTCTTTGGTTCTTCTCAGCTGTCTCAGTTCATGGATCAGATTAACCCTCTTTCTGAGCTTACTCACAAACGTCGTCTTAATGCTCTTGGTCCTGGCGGTCTTTCCCGTGACCGTGCCGGATTTGAAGTTCGCGATGTACATTACACTCACTATGGACGCATGTGCCCGATTGAAACTCCTGAAGGCCCAAACATCGGTTTGATTGTTTCTCTTGCTATCTTTACCCGTGTAAACGAATATGGATTTCTTGAAACACCATACCGCAAAGTCGTTGACGGAAAAGCAACTGACAAAGTTGAATATCTTTCGGCAATGGACGAAGACAGATACTACATCGGTCAGGTTGCTGAAGGCATGAAGGCTGACGGTTCTTTTCCGACAGAAATGGTTTCTTGCCGTCACGTTGGCGATTATACAACTCGCAACGTAAAAGACATTCAGTACATGGACGTTTCTCCACGTCAGGTTATTTCGGTTTCTGCATCTCTTGTTCCATTCCTTGAACACGATGACGCCAACCGTGCTTTGATGGGTTGTAACATGCAGCGTCAGGGCGTTCCACTTTTATTCCCGGAGCCGCCGTTTGTTGGAACTGGTATGGAAGCAAAAGCTGCTTACGATTCTGGTGTTCTTATTAAGGCAAAACACGATGGCGAAGTTGTTTGGGTAGAAAGCGACCTTATTAAAGTTAAGGTTGACGGTTCTGATAAAATTGATGAATATCCTCTTCTTAAATATCAGAGAACTAACAACGATACTTGTAACCATCAGCGTCCTACTGTTGAAGTTGGCGAAAAAGTTAAAAAAGGCGATGTTCTTGCTGACGGTCCGGCAACTTTCAACGGAGAACTTTCTCTCGGCCGCAACCTCCTTGTTGGATTCGTTCCATGGAATGGTTACAACTACGAAGACGCTGTACTTATCAGTCGCCGCGTAGTAAAAGAAGATATGTATACTTCTATTCATATCAAAGAATTCCAGACAGAAATCCGCGAAACTAAACTTGGCCCAGAAAAAATTACCCGCGATGTTCCAAATACATCTGAAAAAATGCTTAACAATTTGGACGCAGAAGGAATTATTCGCATTGGTGCAAAAGTTCGTTCAGGCGACATTCTTGTTGGAAAAGTTACTCCAAAATCAGAAACAGAAACAACTCCTGAATTCAAGCTTTTGAACTCAATCTTCGGTGAAAAGGCAAAAGAAGTTCGCGATTCTTCATTGCGCGTTCCACATGGAATTGAAGGCGTAATTATCGATGTTCAGCGTATGAAGAGAACTGAAGGCGATGATTTGAACCCTGGCGTTGATGAAGTTGTAAAAGTTCTTATTGCAAATAAACGTAAACTTCGCGAAGGCGACAAAATGGCCGGACGTCACGGAAACAAAGGTGTTGTTGCACGTATTCTTCCAGAAGAAGACATGCCGTACTTGGCAGACGGAACTCCGCTTGATGTTTGTCTTAATCCGCTTGGTGTACCTTCACGTATGAACATTGGTCAGATTATGGAATCTGAGCTTGGAATTGTAGGCCGCTACCTCAATCAGTATTTTGAATCTCCAGCTTTCCAGACTCCTTCTCAGGAACAAATTGCTGAAAAACTTATCGAAGCAGGACTTAGTCCGGATTGTAAACAGATTGTTCGCGATGGACGCACTGGTGAACCATTTGTAAATCCGATTTTTGTTGGTGTAATCTACTTCCTTAAACTGCATCACCTTGTTGATGACAAAATGCACGCTCGTTCAACAGGACCTTATTCACTTGTTACTCAGCAGCCACTTGGTGGTAAAGCTCAGTTTGGTGGTCAGCGTCTTGGAGAAATGGAAGTTTGGGCGCTTGAGGCTTATGGCGCTGCAAACACATTGCAGGAAATGATGACGATTAAGTCTGACGATATGAATGGACGTTCAAAAGTTTACGAATCAATCGTAAAAGGTGACCCGACGGCAGCAGCTGGTGTTCCAGAATCATTTAACGTAATGGTACAGGAACTTCGCGGTCTTGCTTTGGACTTTAAAATTTATGACGCAAAGGGAAAGAGAATTGCCCTTACCGAACGCGACCAGGAACTGATTGACAAGGCAAGTTCTGGTTTCGAAAAGGAGAATGAAGATGCGTGATATTCAAGATTTTGATTCAATAAAAATAAAGCTCGCCAGCCCGGACGATATCCGCAGCTGGTCTTATGGTGAAGTAAAAAAGCCGGAAACAATCAATTATCGTACTCTCAGACCAGAGAAAGACGGACTTTTCTGTGAACGCATTTTCGGAACTACAAAGGAATGGGAATGTTACTGCGGAAAATTTAAGTCAATTCGCTACAAGGGCGTAATCTGCGACCGTTGCGGTGTTGAAGTTACTCACTTTAAGGTTCGCCGTGAGCGCACTGGCCATATTGAGCTTGCTGCACCGGTAAGCCATATTTGGTACTATCGCTCTGTTCCAAGCCGCATGGGACTTTTGCTTAATATGCAGGTTGCCCAGCTTCGTTCGGTTCTTTATTACGAAAAATATATTGTAATTGATCCGGGCGACACAGAGCTCAAGAAAGGACAGCTTCTTTCGGAAGATGAATACAACGAAGATGTTGAGCGCTATGGACAGGAATTCACAGCGGGAATGGGCGCAGAAGCAATTAAAACAATGCTCGAAAACCTTAATCTTGATGAGCTTGCTGCTGAGCTCCGCGAAAAAATGCGCGAAAAGGGAACAAAAACAGACAAGCGCCTTCTCAAACGCATTCAGATTGTTGAAGATTTCCGTTCTTCAGGAAACAAGGCTTCTTGGATGATTTTGGACGTTATTCCAGTAATTCCGCCTGATCTTCGTCCTATGGTTCAGCTTGATGGCGGACGTTTTGCAACATCAGACTTGAACGATCTTTATCGCCGTGTAATCAACCGCAATAACCGTCTTAAAAGACTTATGCAGCTTTCGGCTCCGGATATTATCATCCGCAACGAAAAACGTATGCTTCAGGAAGCAGTTGATGCTTTGTTTGACAATTCAAAACGCAAGCGGGTTGTAAAAGGCGCTTCAAACAGACCTCTCAAATCAATCAGCGATATGCTTAAAGGTAAACAGGGACGTTTCCGTCAGAACCTTCTTGGTAAGCGCGTAGACTACTCTGGCCGTTCGGTAATCGTTGTTGGTCCGGAACTTAAGCTTTGGCAGTGCGGTCTTCCGACAAAGATGGCTCTTGAATTGTTCAAGCCATTTATAATGAAGAAACTTGTTGATAAGGACATTGTTCTCAACATCAAAAAAGCAAAAACTCTTGTTGAACAGGAAGCTCCTGAAGTATATGCGATTCTTGATGAAGTAGTACGCGAACATCCTGTAATGCTTAACCGTGCTCCTACTTTGCACCGTCTTGGTATTCAGGCATTTGAACCTGTCCTTGTTGAAGGAAAGGCACTCAAGCTTCATCCTCTCGCATGTAAGGCTTTTAACGCCGACTTCGACGGAGACCAGATGGCTATTCACGTTCCTCTTACACAGGCTGCTCAGATGGAATGTTGGACTTTGATGCTTTCTGCGCGCAACCTTCTTGACCCTGCAAACGGAAATACAATTGTTTATCCATCGCAGGATATGGTTCTTGGTATTTACTATATGACTTCAGTAAAACCAAATGCAAAGGGAACAGGAAAACGCTTCTCAAATGATGATGAAGTTACAATGGCTGCAGAAGACGGATATATCGAATGGAATGCCGAAATTAAGGTGCCAGCACCGATAGATTCGTTTAACGGCGACTTTAAACAGGGTGATTTAATCACAACTACAGCAGGACGTATTCGTTTTAACGCGGAAATGCCTGACGGTGTAGGATTTGTAAACCAGCGCATGGGCGACAAAGATCTTCGCAAGATGATTGAAAAAGTTTATCACACAAAGGGCGCATGGCTTACAATTCAGATGCTTGATGCCGTAAAGGCATGCGGTTATCACAACGCAACATTCTTTGGTGCAACTCTTTCTATGGAAGATATTCTTATTCCAGAAGAAAAGAAACCGATGGTTGACGAAGCAAATAAACAGGTTGAAGAAATTGTTGGCCAGTATTCTCGCGGTGTAATTACAGCAGATGAACGCTACAATAAAGTAACTGATATTTGGGCTCGTACAAACGAAAAATTGACAGAAATCATGTACGACAAGCTTCAGAAAGACAAGAACGGATTCAACACAATCTATATGATGGCTGATTCCGGTGCCCGCGGTTCTAAAAAACAGATTTCTCAGCTGGCTGCAATGCGTGGCTTGATGGCTAAACCTAACGGCGACATCATTGAATTGCCTGTAAAATCAAACTTCCGCGAAGGTCTTTCGGTTATTGAATACTTTATTTCTTCAAACGGTGCCCGCAAAGGTCTTACAGATACTGCGCTTAAGACAGCCGATGCCGGTTACATGACCCGTCGTCTTGTTGATGTTGCTCAGGATGTTGTTGTTAATCTTGAAGACTGCGGAACAATCAACGGTATTGAATATTCTGCAATCAAAAATGGAGACGAAATTCTTACTCCGCTTTCAAAGAGAATTGCAGGTCATTTCTCTATTGAGCGTGTAATTCATCCTGTAACTGGAGAAGTTCTTTGCGAATCAAATGAATATATTACAGATGAACTTGCTAAGAAAATCGAAGATGCTGGTGTCGAAAAAGTAAAGCTCAGAACTGTTCTTACTTGTGAAGCTGAACATGGCGTATGTGTAAAATGTTATGGCAAAAATCTTGCCCGTAACAAACTTGTTGAAATCGGTGAAGCTGTCGGTGTTATCGCTGCTCAGTCAATCGGTCAGCCAGGTACACAGCTTACAATGCGTACATTCCATGTTGGTGGCACAGCCTCTAAGGAAACAGAAGACAACAAGATTGTTCTTCCTTACGATGTTCTTATCGGAACAGTTGCCGGAACTCATGTTGTTACAGACGACGGACATTGGTTGTTTACTCGTAAAGGCAGCATGATGGCGACCCGTCTTATCGACACTCTCAATGTTGAGTCGGGAGATAAGGTTGTTGTTGAAGATGAAGCACGCGTTCTTAAGGGAACAGTTCTTGTTGAAAAGAAATCTGGAAATATTACTGCTAAAGAAAACGGACACATCATTATTAAAGACGGTGTAGTTTATCTTGCAAGTAATGAACAGAAAGTTGAAATTAGCAACGGTTCAACAATTATGGTAAAAGAAGGTGACATCGTTAAGAGTGGCGATGTTATCGGTACATTCGACCCATTCTCTGAACCAATTATTGCTGAAGTAAGCGGATATATTCACTTTGACGATGTAATTCTCGGTCAGACACTTGAAGAAATTGTCGATGTAAACTCAGGAAAAACAGAGCGCCGTATCAGTGATTTGCACTTGGATGTAAAGCAGCCTCGTATTCTTATTACAGACGAAGTTGGAAATGAGCTTGGTTCATATTACTTGCCAGCGGGCGCTGTTCTTCGTGTAGAAGACAAGCAGCAGATTGAAGCAGGTAAAACTCTTGCAAGCATGCCGGTTGCCGCTGCAAAAACAAACGATATTACTGGTGGTCTTCCTCGTGTATCAGAATTGTTCGAAGCAAGAAAACCAAAAATTCCTTGCGTTCTCGCACAGATTTCTGGAACCGTTAAGTTCAAGGGAATTACTAAAGGTAAACGTGTTATTGTTGTAGAAGATGAATACGGAAAACAGTTTGAACATGTTGTTCCAATGACACGCCGTCTGTTTGTTCGTGATGGAGATCAGGTAGTTGCAGGTGAGCAGCTTTGTGACGGTGCGGCAAGTGCTCATGATATTCTTGCGATTCTCGGTGAAAATGCGCTGATGGATTACCTTATGAATGAAATTCAGGGCGTATACTCTGCACAGGGTGTAACAATTGCCGACAAACATATTGGTGTAATTGTTCGTCAGATGCTTCGCAAGGTTGAAATTGTGTCTGTTGGAGATACAAAATTTATTTATGGGCAGCAGGTTGATAAATACCACTTCCGCGAAGAGAATAGGCGTATCATTGCAGAGGGCGGTCAGCCGGCAGTTGCACGTCCAATGTTCCAAGGTATTACAAAGGCTGCTCTTGCAACAGACTCTTTTGTATCTGCATGTTCGTTCCAGGAAACAACCCGTGTTCTTACGAACGCTGCAATAAAAGGCGAAGAAGACCATCTCCGTGGTTTGAAAGAAAATGTAATTATAGGCCACAGGATTCCTGCTGGAACTGGTATTAAAGATTACAGGAACATAAAACTGTTTGATGGTTCTGATAACGACCTTGATGTTCAGATGGAAGAAGTTTTGGAACGCCGTCGTCTTGAACAGGAACGCGAAAAAGAAGCTGCGTATCCTCCTATCAATGACAGTGCTTCTGAAGAAGACTAGTCATCATCAAAATCCAGTGAATTTTTTTTTGAATAAATTTGCTGGATTTTGATAAAATTCAGTTGACCGATAGTTAAAAAATTCGGTATGATTGAATACCCTATACTTTTAAAGTGTAGTTTTGTTTGTTATTTTGACCGGGGTGCTGACCGGCATACAAATAGGAGATTAGGCGATGCCTACAATTAATCAATTGATTCGTAAGGGTAGACAGGCACTTGCAAACCAGACTAAAGCTCCCGCACTTGAGTCTTGTCCACAGAAACGTGGCGTTTGCACTCGTGTAATGACTGTTACACCAAAAAAACCAAACTCAGCTCTCCGCAAGGTAGCTCGTGTTCGTTTGTCAAATGGAATTGAAGTTACTGCATATATTCCAGGTATTGGACATAATTTGCAGGAACACTCAGTTGTTCTTATCCGTGGTGGCCGTGTAAAGGATCTTCCGGGTGTACGCTACCACATTATCCGCGGTACAAAAGATACTCTTGGTGTAGAAGGACGCAAACGCGGTCGTTCTAAGTACGGTGCTAAGAGACCTAAGGCATAATATTTAAAGGAGAATTACTATGGGAAGACATAAGAAATCAGTAAATCGTCCTATTATGCCAGACGCAAAATACAACAGCCCTGTTGTAACAAAATTTGTTTCACGCATGATGTTGGATGGAAAAAAACAGACTTGTACAAAAATCGTCTATGAAGCAATGGACAAACTTAAGGCAAAAACAAATCAGGATCCTCTTGAAGTATTCATGAAAGCTCTTGAAAATGTAAAACCATTGGTAGAAGTAAAGTCTCGCCGTGTTGGTGGTGCAACTTATCAGGTTCCGATGGAAATCAGAGATTCTCGTCGCGAAGCTTTGGCTATGCGCTGGATTATTGGCGCAGCTCGCAGCAGAAGCGGTCACGGAATGGCAGAAACTTTGGCTTCAGAACTTTTTGATGCATTCAACAATACTGGTTCTGCATATAAAAAGAAGGAAGATGTGCACAAGATGGCAGAAGCAAACAAAGCATTTGCTCACTATCGCTGGTAGTATTATTCTTGATAAAGGCCTGTCTGTAAAATCTGGCAGGTCTTTTTTTTATTTGGGTGGTTTTTTGCTGTGCAAAAATCGAGCTTTTCGGGGTTGTCATTCCTTCGGAACGGCTTCGCCGCCCCTGCAATCTCTGCCACGAAAGAAATGACATGTTGTTTTGTTAAGCTAAAGTTTTCCATGATGAAACTCCGCTTTTTTTTCTTAATTTTATGCAAAATATCAAATTATTTTACTTTTAAGTATTGAAATTATTTATAAAAAAATATATAAATATAAAACAGTCTGAATAGATATATTTAGATTAAGGGTTCTTTGAATTTTTCAGACAGACTTCAATTTTTTTTATTAAGTCTGACTTAAGCCGTAAAGTTAATTGCTATGCAATTTTCAGGCTGGGTAGCCCTAGAAGCAAAGTCTAGCGGTTTTTCTGAGGCAGACAATCCTTTGTTTGTCGGTAATTCTGAACGCCAGACTTAATTATTTGGATTTTAATCTGATGATGACAGGTGGTGTCGGAAAAATTCTTCGAAAGTTATGGAGAATTGCTTTTTTGTAACAACTTTTCATAAATCAGATAAAAATAAAATAGTGTGTATGCGAATGTGCTGTTTTCTGTACGAAAATGGTTCCATTCTGGCTTAAAGTGCATCACATAAATCATCTTTTTTAAGCCGGATAAAAGAAAGATAATTCGGCAAAGGAGAAAAACATGGCAAAGGAGAAGTTCGTTAGAACTAAACCTCACATGAACGTTGGTACTATTGGTCACGTAGACCATGGTAAGACAACACTTTCTGCGGCTATCACTACTTATTGTGCAAAAAAATACGGTGATAAGCTTTTGAAGTACGATGAAATCGACAATGCTCCAGAGGAAAAAGAGCGTGGTATTACAATCAATACACGTCACCTTGAGTATCAGTCAGACAAGCGCCACTACGCTCATATCGACTGTCCAGGACACGCTGACTATGTAAAAAACATGATTACTGGTGCTGCTCAGATGGACGGCGCAATTCTCGTAATTGCTGCTACTGACGGTGTTATGGCTCAGACAAAAGAACACCTTCTTCTTGCTCGTCAGGTAGGTGTACCAAAGATTATCGTATTCCTCAACAAAGTTGACCAGCTCGATGGCGATGAAGAAATGCTGATGCTCGTAGAAGAAGACGTAAAAGACACAATCCAGAAATACGGATTCTCTGCGGATACACCAATTATCAAAGGTTCTGCTTTCAAAGCTTTGAACGAGTCTGATAATCCAGAAAACACAAAATGTATCGAGGAACTTCTTGCCGCAATGGACAGCTGGTTCGATGATCCAGTTCGCGATGATCAGAAGCCATTCCTTATGCCAATTGAAGACATCTTCACAATCTCTGGACGTGGTACAGTAGTTACTGGACGTATCGAACGTGGTGTTGTTAATATGAACGACCCAGTAGAAATCGTAGGTATTCGCCCGACACAGTCTTCAACTGTAACAGGTATCGAAATGTTCCAGAAAACTCTTGATCAGGGTCAGGCTGGTGATAACGTAGGTATTCTTCTTCGTGGTGTTGAAAAGAAAGATGTTGTACGTGGACAGGTTCTTGCAGCTCCAGGCTCAATCCACCCACATACAAAGTTTGAGGCACAGATTTACGTTCTTTCTAAGGAAGAAGGTGGACGTCACTCACCATTCTTCTCTGGATACCGCCCGCAGTTCTACTTCCGCACAACAGATATTACAGGTACTGTAGAACTTGAACCAGGCACAGATATGGTAAAACCAGGTGATAACGTAAAAATTATCGGCGAACTTATTCACCCAATCGCTATGGATGAAGGTCTTAAACTCGCTATCCGTGAAGGCGGTCGCACAATCGCTTCTGGACAGGTTACAAAAATCATCGAATAGTAAAATTAGTGATTGAAAGCACAGCGACTTTTAGTCACTGTGCTTAATCATTGGAGTGAATAAATGGCTAACGGAAAAATTCGTGTTAGACTTCGTGCTTTTGATGTTGAACTTATCGATCAGAGCGCAAAATCAATCGTGCAGACAGTGCAGAAGGCAGGAGCAAAGGTTTCTGGTCCTATCCCGCTTCCAACAAGAATCAATAAGGTAACAGTTCTTCGTTCACCGCATGTAAACAAAAAGTCGCGTGAACAGTTTGAAATGAGAACTCACAAACGTCTTATTGATATCTTAAATCCAACATCTGATGTAATGGATTCTTTGATGAAACTTGAATTGCCTGCAGGTGTAGATGTAGAAATTAAACAGTAAGAGCTAGGCTGCGTCGCAGTTAAGTCTTATTGAAAAACGGTAACGGTCCCTTGGATCAGGGATGGCGGCCGACAGAGAAGAAAGTTTGCTTTCTTCTATAGGAGAAATATCAGAATGAAAGGTCTGATTGCAAAAAAAGTAGGAATGACACAGGTATTCGACAGCAACGGCGAACTGACACCAGTAACCGTGATCCATGTAGAACCGAATACAGTTGTTGCTACAAAAACAAAGGAAGCAAATGGCTATGATGCTGTTGTTCTCGGTCTTGAAGATATAAAAGAATCAAAGATCAGCAAAGCATACAAAGGTCAGTTTCCAGAAAATGTATCGCCAAAACGTCATTTGAAAGAATTCAGAGAATTCGAACAGGAAGTTAAAGTAGGCGATCAAATTGGACTTGAGTTGTTTGAATCAACATCTTATCTCGATGTTACAGCAACTTCAAAAGGTAAAGGATTCCAGGGCGTTATGAAACGCTGGGGCTTCCATGGCGGACGTGCAACTCACGGCTCTAAGTTCCATCGCGAAGCAGGTGGTACGGGAAATTGTACGACACCTGGACACAGCCTTAAAAATGTAAAAATGCCAGGACGCATGGGTTTTGAGCGTGTAACAGTTCAGAATCTTAAGATTGTAAAAATCGACCCTGAGCTTAAAGTTATTATGGTACGTGGTGCTGTTCCTGGAGTTAAGGATTGCACTCTTATCATCAAGTCTGCAGTAAAGAAGTAATCCGGAGGAAATGAGAAATGGATAAGAAAGTTTTTTCAACCGATGGTAAAGAACTGCGCACAATTACGCTTGATGATAGCATTTTCGGACTTCCAGTTAATGAAGATGTTATTTACTATGCCATCAATAACGAATTAGCAAACAAACGTGTTGGAACAGCTTGTACAAAAACTCGTTCTGAAGTACACGGATCAAATGCTAAACCATACAAACAGAAGGGAACAGGTCACGCTCGTCGTGGTGATAAAAAATCTCCAATCAATGTTGGCGGCGGTACAATCTTTGGTCCAAAACCACGTGATTTTGGTTTTGAACTCCCTAAAAAGGTTAAACGCCTTGCTATGAAATCAATTTTGAGCTTACAGGCTCAGAGCGACAGACTTACTGTTGTAGAAGATTTCACTGTTGAAAGCGGAAAAACAAAAGACTTGTTGAAAGTTCTTAACAATTTTGCTAAGGATGAACGCACAGTCGTTATTCTTAAAGATGATGATGCAAAAATTAAACAGGCTGGACGTAACCTCCACAATGTTTACTTCTTGTCTTTCAACCGTCTTCGTGCACATGACCTCTTCTACGGAAGAAAGGTTATCTTGCTCGAATCGGCAGCTAAGAATCTTTCAGAATTCTATAAAGAAGGGGAGGCTAAATAATGACTGATATTCTTATTGAGCCAGTACTGTCTGAAAAAGCAACTGCTTTGCGCGAACAGGGCAAATATACTTTCAAAGTAGCCCCGGATGCTAACAAAACACAGATAAAAGAAGCAGTATCGAAACTCTTCAATGTTACAGTTGTAAAAATTACTACTGTAAATGTTCTCGGTAAAGTTAAAAGGGTTCGTGGAAAACCTGGAAAAACTGCCGACTGGAAAAAGGCAATTGTTCGTCTCGCTCCAGGAGAAACAATTAAGGTATTCGAGGGCGTTTAAGCCTTCGTTAAATTAAGGGGAACCAGATGGCTCTTAAAGTTTTTAAACCATACACTGCTGGTACTCGTACCCGCATCGATTTGGTAAGAGAAGAACTGACAACCGATAAACCCGAAAAAAGTCTGGTATCAGGTCTTAAGTCAAATGGTGGACGCGGTCAGGGTGGTCGTATTTCTGTACGTCATCAGGGTGGTGGACACAAAAGAAAGTATCGCGTAATTGATTTTAAACGCAATAAGCACGGAATTCCTGGAACTGTAAAAACTATTGAATACGATCCAAACCGCAGTGCAAATATTGCTTTGATTTATTATGCAGATGGCGAAAAACGCTATATTATTGCTCCAAAAGGACTTACTGTAGGACAGAAAATTATGTCTGGTGAAAACGCAGTTCCAACTGTTGGAAACGCACTTCCACTTGAAGTAATTCCTGTTGGTTTTACAGTTCACAACATTGAATTGACACTTGGCCGTGGTGGACAGCTTGCCCGCTCAGCAGGTGCTTCTGCTCTTGTTGCTGCTAAAGACGGTGAGTATGTTGTAATTCGCCTTCCTTCAGGTGAAACACGCCGTGTCTTTGGAAAATGCTATGCAACAATTGGCGTTGTTGGTAATGAAGAACGTATGAACACTCAGCTTGGTAAAGCTGGTCGCAGACGTTGGCTCGGTATCCGTCCAACAGTTCGTGGTATGGCTATGAACCCGGTTGATCATCCGCTTGGTGGTGGTGAAGGGGCTGGTAAAGGACATCAGCCTGTTACACCTTGGGGACAGCCATGTAGAGGTTATAAGACTCGCAATAAGAGAAAGCCTTCTAACCGTTTCATTGTTTCACGCCGTAAGAAGTAGTAGGAGTAGTTAACAATGTCAAGATCAGTTAAGAAAGGACCTTTTATTGAAAAGAGCCTTTACAAGAAAGTTATTGAAATGAATAAAGAGTCAGACAAGAAAATGATTAAAACATATTCTCGTTGCTCTACAATCATTCCAGAAATGGTTGGAAACACAATCAGTGTTTACAACGGTAAGTCATGGATTCCTGTATATGTTACTGAAAATCTCGTTGGCCATAAGCTCGGCGAATTTGCTCCAACTCGTACATTTAAAGGACATGGCGGCACTGATAAGAGTGCTAAATAAAGGTGGATACTATGGCAGAGAAAAAAGGTTATGTAGCCACTACAAAATTCCTGATTGCATCACCAACTAAGGTTCGTCCAGTTGCTAATGTAATTAAGCAGAAGAAATGCTCAGAAGCTTTGGCAGTTCTTGAAAATATGCCACAGAAGGGTGCAAGGTTGATAAAAGGTACTCTTAAATCAGCTGTTGCTAACGCTCTGTATGCAAACAAGAATCTCGATGAAGATATGCTCTACATCAAGGAAATTCGTATTGATGAAGGTCCGAGACTTAAGAGAGTTTGGTTCCGTGCTCGCGGTCGTGCTGATCAGCTCTTAAAACGTATGTGCCATATCACCGTCATTGTTGACGAGAAGGCGGGGGAATAAAGTGGGTCAGAAAGTAAATCCTATCGGTTTGCGTCTTGGAATTAACAAGACATGGCAGTCTCGCTGGTATGCTGGTCCTCGCGACTATGCAGACCTGGTTCTTGAGGATATTAAAATCCGCAAGTTGGTAAGAGAATTACCTGAATGCCAGAACGCAGATATTGCAGAAATCGAAATCGTACGTCACCCGCAGCGTGTTACAATTGTAATTCACACAGCACGCCCAGGTGTAATTATTGGTGTAAAAGGTGCTAACATCGAAAAAATCAGTGCTGAAATTCAAGCGCAGTTTGCTTCTAAAAAAGTTCAGATTAAGATTAAAGAAGTAAAACGTGCTGATATCAACGCTTCTCTTATTGCACAGAACGTTGGACGCCAGCTTGCAGGACGTGGTTCATTCCGCAAGGCTCTTAAGCAGGCTTCTTCTAGCGCGATGAAAGGTGGAGCACAGGGAATTAAGATCCGTTTGTCAGGTCGTCTTGGTGGCGCAGAAATGAAACGCTCAGAAGAACATAAGGAAGGACGTGTTCCTCTTCATACTCTTCGTGCAGACATTGATTACGCTACATACGAAGCTCATACAACCTATGGAAAAATTGGTGTAAAAGTATGGGTTTACAACGGTATGAACTACGGTATTGAAAAGAATGAAGATGCTGGACAGATTGTTCGCAAGCCTCATCGTGATCGCTCTCAGTCTAATGACTCAAGAGCAAAACGCCCTGCTCGCGCAGCAGATTCTTCAAAGGAGTAACATAAAATGCTTAGTCCTAAAAGAGTTATTCACCGTAAAGTACAGCGCGGTAAAGTAAAAGGAAATGCCACACGTGCTAACAATATTGACTTTGGTCAGATTGCTCTTGTAGCTCTCGAACCAGTTTGGCTTCAGGCTCGTCATATTGAAGCTGCTCGTGTTGCTATCAACCGTAAGCTTGAACGTAAGGGTAATGTTTGGCTTCGTGTATTCCCAGATAAACCAATTACCAAAAAACCGTCGGAAGTCCGCATGGGTAAGGGAAAAGGTTCTCCAGAATTTTGGGCTGCAAACATTAAACCTGGTGTAATTTTGTTTGAAGTTGGTGGAATTGATATTAAACTTGCAGAACAGGCTCTTAAGCTTGCCGCAGACAAACTTCCAATTAGAACAAAGATTGCTTACAAACCAACTATCGACTAAGGAGTAAGATATGGCTAATTCAAAGAAAAAGAATGTAAAAGAAATGTCTTACGCTGAATTGATAGCTGAACGTAACGACATGAAACAGAAATACATGGATCTCCGTTTCCAAATGGTAATCGGCCATGTTGATAACCCAATGCAGAAGCGTACTATGCGTCGCCAGATTGCGACTATTAATACGCTCATCCGTGCAAAAGAAATTGCCGGACAGACTAAGTAGGAGCTAACCCGTGGCAGAACAGGAAGTTCAGACTAAAAAGGGAGCAAAACGTTCTTTCGTAGGTATCGTAACAAGCGACAAAATGGAAAAAACCATCGTTGTTTCAATCGATACAAAGAGAATGAACCCTCTCTATAAGAAATACGTTACACAAACTAAAAAGTGTAAAGCGCATGATGAAAAGAACGAAGCTCACATTGGTGACACAGTTCGCATCATTGAATGCAGTCCAATCAGCAAAGATAAATGCTGGAGACTTGCAGAAATCATCGAAAGAGCAAAGTAAGCTAAAGGAGTTATAAAATGCTGCAGATGCAATCAAAATTGACTGTTGCCGATAACTCCGGAGCAAAAGTTGCTCAGGTTATCAAGGTTCTCGGTGGTACACACCGCCGTTATGCCGGTATCGGTGATATTGTAGTAGTAGCAATCAAGGAAGCAATTCCTACTTCTACTATAAAAGAAGGTACAGTTGAAAAAGCTGTAATCGTTCGTGTTTCAAAAGAATACCGTCGTCCAGATGGAACTTACATTCGTTTTGATGATAATGCTTGCGTTATCGTTGATGCTGATGGAAATCCAAAAGGAAAACGTATTTTTGGACCTGTTGCACGTGAACTCCGTGATATGGACTTCATGAAGATCGTATCACTTGCTCCAGAAGTACTGTAAGGAGAATCAATATGGAAAAGAAATTTAAGATCCGTAAAGACGATACCGTACAGGTAATCGCTGGAAAAGACAAAGGTAAACGTGGTGCTGTTGTTCGCGTAATTGCTAAAAAGGATGCTGTAATTGTATCTGGAATTAACATGGTAAAAAAAGCAATGAGAAAACGCAGTCAACAGGATCAAGGTGGAATCGCAGAAATCGAAGCTCCACTTAATATTTCAAATGTTGCGATCGTATGTAAAAAATGCGGTCCAACTAAAATTGGATTCAAAATTGACGGCGACAAGAAAACTCGTGTTTGCCGTAAGTGTGGAGAAGCACTGTAATGGATAAGTACGTACCACGGCTTAAGAAAGTCTATAAGGACACTATCGCTCCTGAGCTCTTCAAAGAGCTCGGTTATACATCCGTAATGCAGATTCCTGCTATAAAAAAAGTAGTAGTAAGCATGGGTGTCGGCGAAGCTCTCACTAACAAGAAACTCCTTGATGCCGCAGTAGCTGATTTAACTCAGATTACTGGACAGCATGCTGTTAAGACGAAGGCCAGAAAAAGTATTGCTAACTTTAAACTTCGTGAGGGCAATGAAGTTGGTGTAATGGTAACATTGCGCGGTAACATTATGTATGAATTTTTGGACCGCCTTATCAATGTTGCATTACCTCGTGTAAAGGATTTTCGCGGAATCAAAGCAACAGGTTTTGATGGACACGGAAATTTTTCTCTTGGTATTACAGAACAGATTATCTTCCCAGAAATCGATTTCGACAAAATTGTAAAGATTGCTGGTATGAATATCTCGATTGTAACAAGTGCTCGCACAGATGCGGAAGCTCGTGCATTGCTTACCAAGTTCAATATGCCTTTCAGAAAGTAGGTGAGGAACAATGGCTAAGAAATCAATGGTTATAAAAGCAGATCGCACACCTAAATATAGCACTCGTCGCTATAACAGATGTCAGATTTGTGGTCGTCCACGCGGTTATTTGCGCAAATTTAAAGTTTGCCGTATTTGTTTCCGCAAGTTAGCAAGCGAAGGCCTTTTGCCAGGCGTAACAAAATCAAGTTGGTAGTGGAGGAGAAAGAAAATGAGTACATCAGACCCAATAGCAGATATGCTCACTAAGGTTCGTAATGCTGTTCAGGCTCGCCACGAAAAAGTAGATGTTTCTACATCTAAACTTAAGCTTGAAATTGTTAAGATCCTTAAAACAGAAGGTTATATTAAGAATTTTAAGAAAGTTCAGGAAGAAGGTCATTCTATCATCCGTATTTTCTTGAAGTATGATGAAGCAAATGCGCCGGTTATCCACGGAATTGAAAAGATTTCAACTCCAGGTCGTCGTATTTATTCTGGCTATAAAGAGTTGCCACGTGTTCTTAATGGATATGGTACGCTGATCGTTTCAACTTCTTCTGGTGTAACAACTGGAAAGAAAGCAAGTGAAAAAATGGTTGGTGGCGAACTCGTTTGCAAAGTTTGGTAATAGGAGGAAGAGATGTCAAAAATCGGTAAACTTCCTGTTGCTATTCCTGCAGGAGTTACAGTTACAGTTAATGCCGGAGAAATTGTTGTAAAGGGACCGAAGGGTGAACTAAAACAGCATGTAAACGATAAAGTAAAGTTCGAAGTAAAAGACGGAGAACTTACTGTTTCGCCGGTTGATGAATCAAAAGCTGCTAGTGCAGCTCATGGTCTTTACCGTGCATTGGTTCATAATATGGTTACAGGTGTGACTCAGGGATTCTCAAGATCTTTGATTATCACTGGTGTTGGTTATCGTGCTGAAGTTCAGGGAAAAAATCTTGTAATGAACCTTGGTTTTTCTTCTGACTTTATCGCAATAATCCCTGATGGTCTTACTGTTACAGCAGATGCTAATGGTAAAGTTACTATTGCTGGTATTGACAAGCAGATGGTCGGTGAATTTGCTTCACAGATCCGCAAGCTTCGTCTCCCAGAACCTTACAAGGGAAAGGGAATTCGTTACAGCGACGAAGTTATCAGACGCAAAGTCGGAAAGACTGGCGTAAAATAAGGTGTAGCGTATGTTTAAGAAACTTAATGATAAAGCAAGAAAGCGCCTTCACCGTAAGGTTCATATCCGTAAGTCAGTTTACGGAACAGCTGCTCGCCCACGCTTAACAGTAACACGTAGCAACTGCAACCTTTACGCTCAGGTAATTGATGATGACGAAGGTGTAACTCTTGCTTCTATTTCTACTTTGGAAAAAGAATTTGCTGACTTGAAAGCGACTGTTGAAGGTGCAGCAAAACTTGGTGAAGCATTTGGAAAACGTCTTCAGGACAAAAAAATTACAACTGTAGTTTTTGACCGCAACGGATATCTGTATCATGGTGTTGTAAAGGCACTCGCAGATGGAACCCGCAAAGCAGGTATCATTTTCTAGGAGAGTCTAATGGAACGCCAGAACAAGTTCGAAAAAGAAAGAGAACAGAAAGAATTCGTTGAAAAACTTGTTAGACTGAATCGTACTGCTAAAACCGTAAAAGGTGGACGTCGTATGTCATTCTCAGCTCTCACAGTTGTAGGCGATGGAAAAGGTCGTGTAGGATATGGATTTGGCAAAGCTAATGATGTATCTGAAGCAATTAGAAAGAGTATTGATCGTGCAAAGAGAAACCTTATTACTGTTCCAGTAAAAAATGGCACTCTTCCACACGATGTTCTTGGAAAATACAAGAGTTCATCAATTCTTTTGAAACCAGCTTGTGCCGGTACTGGAATCATCGCAGGTGGTCCAGTTCGTGCAATCATGGATTCAATTGGTGCAACAGACGTAATTTCTAAGTCATTGGGTTCTTCAAGTCCAATCAATGTAGTTCGTGCAACATTTGAAGCTCTTGAAAGTCTTATGGACGCAAAAGTTGTTGCATCAAACAGAGGTAAATCTCTGCAGGAAATGTGGGGTTAATCATGGCTAAGAAAATCAAGGTAACACTTGTAAAAAGTACAATTGGACAGAAACCAGCTAAGGTTGCAACCGTTCGCAGTCTTGGTCTTAAAAGGATTAACTCTTCAAATACATTGGAAGCAACTCCAGCTGTTCTTGGAATGGCTGAAGCTGTATCACACCTGATTACAGTCGAGGAAGTAAAATAATGTCTGATTTCGTATTGAGTGCACCACAGGGTGCTAATAAGAAAAGACGCATTGTTGGCCGCGGTTCTTCTTCAGGTCGTGGAACAACTGCGGGAAAGGGAAACAAGGGACAGCAGTCTCGCTCTGGTGGAAAAACATACGTAGGTTTTGAAGGCGGACAGATGCCTCTTTATCGCCGTATTGCACACCGTGGTTTTTCTAACTACCCATTCAAGAAAGAATATTCAGTTGTAAATGTTTCTCTTCTTGAAGAAAAATATTCAGATGGTGAATCAGTAAACAAGGAAACTCTTGTTGCTAAAGGTCTTGTTTCTAAAGCAGATTCTTTGGTAAAGATTCTTGGTACTGGTGATTTAACAAAAAAACTTACAGTAGATGTAGATAAGGTTTCTGCTTCGGCAAAAGCTAAAATCGAAAAAGCTGGCGGTTCCGTTAAAGAAGCTTCTGAAACAAAAGCTAATTAAAATAAGTACCGGAGACACACATGGCAAACAATCCAATTGTAAATATGTTTAGAATTAAAGAGTTGAGAAATCGTCTGCTCTTTACATTAGCTATTCTTGCAATATTCCGTCTTGGATGCGTGCTGACGATTCCTGGAATTAATGCTGGAGTACTCGTTGAATACTTCAATAATCTTGCAAAGAGTGGCGAAAACGCATTTGCAAGTTACATGGACTTTTTTGCCGGTGGTGCATTCTCTAATTTTTCTGTGTTCATGCTTGGTGTTATGCCTTACATTTCAACACAGATTATTTTGCAGTTGGCGCTGATTATTTTCCCATCTCTTAAACGCATTGTTCAGGAAGATGGGGGGCAGCGAAAATTTGCAGCGTGGACAAGAATTGGCACAATTTTTGTATGTTTGATTCAGTCTGCCGCTGTAACGGTTTATGCAAACAGTATTCCAGGAGCAATTGTTCTTGAAAGTAATGTTGCATTCAGACTGCTTGCAATGCTCACTGTTACTACAGGTGCTATGATTACTGTTTGGCTTGGTGATCAGATCACGGCTCATGGTATTGGAAATGGAATTTCGATTCTTATTTTTGCAGGTATCGTAGCTCGTCTTCCACATGCTGTAATGGAACTTGTACAGAAAGTTCGCAGCAATGAAATCAATGCTGTTGCAGTTATCGTAGTAATTTTGATGTTCTTCGGAATTATTGCACTTGTAGTTTATGAACAGTCCGGCGAACGTAAAATCCCTGTACACTATGCTAAACGCGTAGTTGGACGGAAAATGTACGGTGGACAGAGTACTTATATTCCATTCAAGATCAATCCATCGGGAGTTATTCCTGTAATTTTTGCATCATCGTTCTTAACTTTCCCGCTTCAGATTGTTTCAAGTATTGGTGCTAGCAAGGCTTCAGCAACGTGGGTTTCAAAACTCTCTTATATACTGCAGCCGACTGGAATTACATATAATGTATTGTTGGTACTTTTGATTATTTTCTTTGCATACTTCTACACACAGGTAACCCTGAACCCCACAGAAATCGCAAAAAATATCAGAGAAAACGGCGGTTCTATTCCAGGAATCCGTACTGACAAAACAGAAGAATACATGCAGAAGGTTTTAAACCGTCTCGTGTTGCCTGGTTCAATTTATCTTGCTGCAATCGCAGTTTTGCCGACAATTATTCAGATTGCATTTAAATTCCCGCAATCAATTGCTATGTTGATGGGCGGTACTTCTTTGTTAATCTTGGTAGGCGTTGACCTTGATACAATGAGTCAGGTTGAAGCGCTTCTTAAAATGCACCACTCAGAAGGTCTTGTTAAGAAGGGTAAATTACGTTCAAGAAATTTGTAAAATTTTAAGAAAATTTATAGAATTTCTATAGAACAATAAAGGGGATTTGTGGTATATTAGATAACCCGAATTGTAATTCATTGCGAATTGCCATGATTCGGGTTAATATCATGCTTTCCCTAGGGGGACTTTTATGAAAGTACGAACCAGCGTAAAGCCCATCTGCGATAAGTGCAAGGTTATAAAAAGAAACGGAATTATCCGCATTATTTGTTCTAACCCAAAACATAAGCAGAGACAGGGTTGAGGAGTAACAGATGGCTCGAATTGCGGGAGTTGACCTCCCAAATAAACACGTCGTTGTTGCATTGACTTATATTTACGGTATCGGTCGTTCATCTGCAAAAGCGATTTGCGAAAAAACAAAGATTGATCCTGCCAAGATGATGAATGATCTTGATCAGGATGAGCAGGCTAGACTTCGTTCTGTAATCGATGAAGAATACAAGGTTGAAGGACATCTTCGCTCAGAAATCGGTCTTAACATTAAACGTCTTATGGACATTGGTTGCTATCGTGGTCTTCGTCATCGCAAAGGTTTGCCAGTTCGTGGTCAGCGCACACGTACTAATTCACGTACTCGCAAAGGTAAAAAGAAGACAGTTGCTAACAAGAAAAAGGCTGTCTGATAAGACGGAGGATTTAACTAATGGCTACCGTAAAAAAACGAAAGGAAAAGAAGAGCGTATACGAAGGAAACGTATATATCCAGGCTACGTTCAACAATACTATCGTAACAATTACAGACTTGAATGGAAATGCTCTTTCATGGGCGTCTTCAGGCGGACTTGGATTCCGTGGAGCAAAAAAATCTACTCCATTTGCTGCGCAGACAGTTACAGAAACAGCTGTTCAGAAAGCAGTAAGTTACGGATTGCGTGAAGTTCACGTATTTGTAAAAGGACCAGGAATGGGCCGCGAGAATGCAGTTCGTGCTCTTGGTGCTTTGGGACTTAAAGTAAAATCAATTTCTGATGTTACTCCAATTCCTCACAATGGATGTCGTCCACGCAAAACTCGCCGTATGTAGAATAAATGATGAGAATGGATGTTCTTGTAATGTCCATTTTTGTTGTTTTTTTATATTTAAGTAAGGTCAGTAATAGTTAGGTTTTGACCGGATTCCCGGTAAAAAAGTATGAAAAATGGCAGTCTTTTGACTTGTCATTATTGCAGGCTCATTGTTGAGCGTAAATAAAAGGAGTTCAGATGGCACGTAAAAACCTCTTGAAAGGTTTCAAAAAACCAAAGGGTATTACATTTGAACATCTCGAAACAAATCCAAATTACGGAAAATTTATTGCTTATCCATTTGAACCAGGTTTTGGTACAACGATTGGAAATACTCTTAGACGAGTACTTCTTTCTTCTATTCAGGGATATGCAGTAACATCTGTACGGATTACTTCATTTGATGCTGAGGGCGTTCCTCGTGTAATTCAGAGTGAATTTGACTCAATTGCGAACGTTTCGGAAGATACACTTGAGATTTTGAACAGTTTGAAAATGATTCGTTTCAAGCTTCCAAATGATGCAGAACAGGATACTCTCCTTTTTGAGTTCAAAGGACCTGGAAAAGTAACAAGCAATGATTTTGAAAAAGAAGGTCAGCTTGAAGTGCTTTCTAAAGATGTTCCTGTATTCACAATGATGGAAGGTGCAAACCTTAGCATTGAAATTCAGGTTGACTTGGGCAGAGGTTATATCCCTGCTGAAGTAAACAGCAACTATGTTGAAGTAGTTGGCACCATTCCAATGGATGCTATTTTCTCTCCAGTTCGCAAGGTAAAATATGCAATTGAGCCTTGCCGTGTTGGTGAAAGAAACGACTACGATAAACTGGTTCTTGAAATTTGGTCTGATGGAACAGTTTCTCCAGAAGATGCACTTGCTGAAGCTGCAAAAATTGCTAAAGATCACTTCTCAATTTTTGTAAACTTTAATGACAGTGACGTTTCTGGTTCTGACGATATGGATGAAGGTGATGAAAGAATTCGTTCATTGCTTAATACTCCAGTTGAAGAACTTGAGCTTTCTGTCCGCTCTTCAAACTGCCTTAAAAACGCTAATATCCGTACAATCGGAGAATTGACAAGAAAGACAGAAGATGACATCGCCAAGACAAGAAACTTTGGTAAGAAATCTCTTACTGAAATTAAAGAAAAACTCCTTGAATGGGGACTTACACTTGGAATGACAGATTACAGTCATCTTAAGAATGTAAATTTGGCAAATCCAAAGCAAAAGGAAGAATCCAATGAATCATAAGAATGGTTTTAATCCGCTTTCGCGCACAACTGCACATCGTCGTGCTATGTCGCGCAACATGGTAACTTCACTTTTCAGATTTGAACGCATTACAACTACTAGTGCAAAAGCTAAAGAAGTTCGTAAGGCTGCTGAAAAATTGATTACACGCAGCAAGGTTGACACAGTTCACAACCGTCGTATTGCCGCAAAGTTTATTCAGGATGAAAAAATCTTGAACAAACTCTTTACAGAACTTGGTCCAAGAATGAAGGATCGCAAGGGTGGTTACACTCGTATCCTTAAGATTGGTTTCCGTCAGGGCGATGCTGCAGATATGGTAATTCTTGAATTGGTTGATTATAAACTTCCAACTGAAGAATCTAAAGAAAAGGCTGCAAAAAAGGCAGATGCTTCTGAAAAACCTGCTAAAAAGCCAGCTGCAAAAAAAGCACCAGCTAAAGCTAAGACTGCAAAAGCAGCTCCTGCTGCTGAAGAAGCAAAATAAGGAGTTAACTTATGTCTAAAGCACATCGCGGAACTGGTATCCGTAACGAAGTAAACCACGGACGTGGCAAATGTGCACGCTGTGGAAAAGAAAATATCAAAATCCTTTACGAAAAGGAAATTGATGGTGCAACAGTTAAAGTATGCAAATACTGTAACGCTGCATTGAAAAACATTGCAAGAGTGGAAGCAAGAAAAGCAAAACCTGCTGCTGAAACTTCATCTGATGCTCCTGCAGAAGCACAGGCATAATTCATTTATAATTTTGTTCCTGTATACGCCGTCCTTCGGTTTTTTGTAAGGGCGGCTTTATTTTTTTTAATATTTACAATTTTTTTTGAATACAATTGAAAAAATTGTAAACCAAAATTTTTAATTTAAAATGACGCTGGCATTATCTGATTAGAAAACGAATGAGCCCGGCCCGCAGTGGAGGCAAAGCCAGTCCGAAGGACTGAGGGTTACCGAACCACGAAGAGCCGATAAGAAAAGAAGTTGTGGCGTTCAATGAAAAAGTTTTATTTTTTTAGTTTTAAACCGAGTTTTGCAATTTCTGCAATTGCGCTTGAAATTTGTTCGACACCAGTTGAAGCGTCTTGCAGGCGATCTGATATTTCTGTAGACGACTGAACTTGTTCGTTTATTGAGTTTTTTATGTTTTCTGAAAGGCTGGCAATTGTTTTGATTGCTTTGTTGGTTGAATTGATAACTTCTTCTGCCTGCTTTGTACTCAGATTATTCTTTTTTACGAGTTCCTGGATTTTTGAAGTTGAGGAAACAGTCTGCGCTGCAAGTGCCTTCACTTCTTTTGCAACTACGCTAAAGCCTCGTCCGGCGTCTCCTGCGTGGGCAGCTTCGATTGCGGCGTTGAGAGCGAGAACGTTTGTTTTTTCTGCAATGTCGTTTATAAGGTCGATTGCGTGCGTAATTTCTTCGGTAATATGAACAAGCGTTTTTATTGATTTGTCGGCATCTGTTATCATTTGGTTGGCCGAAGTTACAGTGTCAGCAACGTTTGTAATGTTTCCGGAAATGTCTTTAATGTTTCCAACGACTGAATCCATCGAGGTTGAAATATTGGTGATGTTTGAAGTGATGGATTCTGACTGGTTTGAAACAACATCGGCTTTGTCTGACATGACCTGCATTGTTGTTTGGAGCAAATTCTGGCTTTTTGTGCGCTCTTCGAGCAAGTGGGAACTAGAAATTGCGCAGGAAATTTGTTCCCGGAGAGTTGCATATGTGATTCCGCTTGCAGTTTCTGATTCAAAAACAATGTAACCGAAATATGAATTCTGAATATTAAGAGATTCTATTTCGTAAATTGCATATTCGTCGGAATTATTGATTGAATTTGGAATGATTTCTGTTGTTTTGAACGTAAGTCCTCCTTCTGGAAGAGAAATTCGTTCGCCTTTTTTTATTGCAAGCACTAATTGACTTGTCTGTGGAATTTCTTGGTTTTCTTCGGTGTAATGACAATCGTTGTAAAGTGCAATGTAGCAGCTTGAAATATCAGTTTTTGGAAGCGCTTTTGTGATGATTTCGAACAGTTTGTCCAAATTTGAGCAGGAAAGAATGTCTGTGCTGATTTGTCGGAGAACTGATTCTTTTCGGGCGGCAAGAAGATTTGCCTGTTTTTGTGTGCGGCAGTCAAATTCGCTTATGAGTACCCGTGCTTGCTGGAAAATGTTTTCGCATTTTTTGTAAATTTTGCATTGACAGCTCATTGTTGAAAGTGCGAAAGTTCGTATTGTCGAGATTATATCCTGCCAGACGTTGAAATTTTTAGAAATTTTTTCAAAATTGTTCAAGCCGATTGTAACGTTTTTTAATAATGCGCCAGGTTCTTTGCTGAGAATGTCGTCTGCAAATGAATCTACAAATTTCGGCACAAAATTTGTAAAGAAAATGGTAATTTCTTCTTTTGTGTAGAAATCGTTTTGAACTGTCTGTAAAATTTTTTGAGAAAGTTCATTTTTCCAATCGGAGCTAGAGAATTTTTCTGAAATAAAACTTTCATCAAAAAGAAAATTTGCTTTTTGAGTTTTTTTTAAAAGCTTTTTGTCCTGAGAATTTGACAAATCTGTGGAAGTCTTAAAAGCGGCCTGACTTACGGAAGTTGAGGTACAACCGCAGGATTCGCCTAAAACTAGACGTGTTTTGTATCTGAAAAGTTTTGTATACTCTTTATTTTGCAACATGGCTGAAAGTGTTTCGTAGCCTTGAAGTCCCTGTTTGTAGAATGGCATTTCGACAGAAGTGATTGGCGGATTTGACCAAGCGGCGTCGTCTGTTCCGTTAAAACCGCAGACTGCAACATCGTGAGGAACGGAATATCCTTGACGGATGAGTTCTTCCTGAGCGCCGATTGCAACGTTGTCTCCGACTGCAACAACTGCTTCAAAGTCTTTTCCTGGTTTTAGGCCTTTGCTGAGCCAGTTGCTGAGCGCTTTTTCGCCGTCGGCAATTGCCCATCCGCCGCATTCGGAAATCAAGATAGGATTTGCCTGAATTCCATGTTTTTTTAAGCCTTCGAGATAACCTTCGTAACGTTCTTTTGCGTATATGTGGGTTTCTGGACCGCGTATAAAGGCTATTTTTGTAAAATGATGGACGTTGACAAGGTGATCTATGAGTTCTATAAGACCTGTTTTGCAGTCTGTGACGATGCTAGGTTTGCCTTCGACTTGGAAAGTCATGCAGACAAGCGGCGTTTTTTGAAATCTTTTGTAAAAATCTGTGGTTTTTTTGTCTACATCGGAAGAAGCCCAGGAGATAATTCCTGAAACAGAATCGTCCGTCAACAGGTGATAGATAATGGAGCCTTCTCCTTTGTTTAAAATTGGCCCTCGAAATGTGACTAAAGGGATTTTATCTTTTTTGCAGCCTGTTATGATGCCTTTGAGCATGTTGCGACCAGTTGCATCAATTAATGAGCGGGTTAAAAAAGCAATTGACTTCTTATTCATGACTAAACCTCAGAAATAAAATCGGCTATTTTTAATTATAATATGAAAAATGAAAAAAGAAACTTTAAAATTTTGATTTATTTTGATTTAATTGATAATTAGTCAAAATTTCGAGTTTTATCGTTTAATGTCATTATCGGACTTGGCCATTTGTCATTAGATTGCTAAACGGGTTTTTATGCAGACATCGTGCTGTCAGACACGGCAAGAACTGGTCTTTTTTTAATTCGATATTCAGGCTGATTATGAAATAATTTTTTTGAATATTGTCTGAGTATTTTTGGAATTTTGTGCTTTAAAATTTTAAAAAGTGAAAAATTTATTATTCATTTTTATTTACTAAAATTAAGAAAATAATTAAAGTTTATTTAAGTTGAATTTTTGGAGGACTCAAATGAAAAAAGTTTTGGGCGCAGTTGCTCTTGCTGTTGCAGGACTTTTCGCTTTTACTGGTTGTGGTGAAAAAGCTGGAGAAACGGTAAAAATTGGTGCTATTGGACCTCTTTCTGGTGCTGTAGCTGTTTACGGTGTTGACTGTTTGAATGGAATCAACTTGGCGGCTGAAGAAATTAACGCTGCTGGTGGCATTAACGGTAAAAAAATTGAAATTATAAGCGAAGATGATGAAGGAAACCCAGAAAAATCTGTAAATGCTTATAAAAAAATCGTTACACAGAAAAAAGCAAAACTTATTGTTGGTTCTTTGACTTCTGGATGTACAATGGCAATCACTTCTTTGGCTCAGGCTCAGAAAGTTTTGATGATTGCTCCTGCTGCTACAGCTCCTGCAATTACTGAAGCTGGAGATTTTGTTTTCCGAGCTTGTTTTATTGACCCGTTCCAGGGAACTGTTGGAGCTAAATTTGCGCTTGAAACTCTTGGTGCTAAAAAGGCTGCTGTTCTTTATGATATTGGAAACGACTACTCTGTAGGTCTTACAGAAAACTTTGTAAAAACTTTCTCTGCTTCTGGAACTGTTGTTGCTAAAGAATCTTATAGCACTGGAGACAAAGATTTTAACGCTCAGCTTACAAAAATTAAGAATTCTAAACCAGATGTTGTTTACCTTCCAGATTACTACGGAACTGTAGCTCTTATTGCTAAACAGTTGCGTGCTCAGGGAATTAATACTCCGATTGTTGGTGCTGATGGTTGGGACGGTCTTGTTGACAATGCCGGCGATGAAGTTTTGAACGGTTTTTATTCTAACCACTATGCATCTGATGCAACTACTGGCGCAGTAAAAACTTTTGTTGAAAATTATAAGGCAAAATACAATCATACTCCGACTTCTTTTGCTGCTCTTGGATATGATGCAGTTTATATGATTAAAAATGCAATCCTGGCCGCTGGTTCAACTGACAGCGTTGCTGTAAAAGATGCTCTTGCTGCTTCTGAAGGCGACTATGTTACAGGCCACATTACTTTTGACGAAAAACGAAACCCTGTAAAATCTGCTGTAATGCTTGAATTGGTAAAAGGTGCTGACGGAAAACTTTCTACAGTTTATAAAACTACAGTAGAGCCGTAAATTTAAATTTGCTTAATTTGACAAAGGCGTCATGAATTTGAGAAAACTGCTTTTCTCGAAGGAATGGCGCTTTTTTTTTGCCGAAAACTTAGCCCGGATCGGAACGGCGCGCAGCGTCCGTCTTGACGGATGGAGCGGATAGCGCAACCGTGAAGAGCCGGTTTGAAAGCGGATTGTGCTCCTATAAATAATGCATGATGCCTTGATTTACTAAAAACAAAAAATTTTTTACAATACAATAGAACTAATATATTTGGAGGATAAGTTTGAACAACGTAACAATTTTTGTTCAGCAGCTTATCAATGGACTTTCGTTAGGAAGTATTTATGCCTTAATTGCCCTTGGGTACACGATGGTTTATGGCATTGTTAAGTTGATTAACTTTGCGCATGGCGACGTTATGATGATTGGCGCTTATGCAGGATATTTTGTTTTGTGTGCGATGGGCACAACTCCAGCGGGAATGGTCTGTGCTTTTTTTGCTGCAATGGTTTTTTGCGGACTTTTGAGTCTTGCGATTGAAAGGCTTGCGTACAGACCTTTGAGAAATGCGCCGAGGTTGAATTCGTTGATTACGGCGATTGCTGTTGAATTGATTTTGCAGAATGTTATGCGCGTTTTGCCTTTTGTCGGTCCGGAGCCACGTTCTTTTCCGACAATGGCGATTAAAAATTTTAGTTTTGGAATTGGTTCTATAAGCAATGTACAGATTATTGTAATCTTGCTTTCGGCTGTTCTTATGGTTGTTTTGAACTATGTCGTAAATTACACAAAAACTGGAAAAGCAATGCAGGCTGTTAGTTACGACCTTGGCGCTGCAAGTTTGATGGGAATTAACTCGAACAGAATTATTGCCGTTACTTTTGTAATCGGTTCTGTTCTTGCCGGCGCAGGCGGCGTTCTCTATGCTGTTGCTTATCCGCAGGTCGATCCTCTTATGGGATATATTCCTGGATTAAAGGCTTTTGTTGCGGCTGTTCTGGGCGGAATTGGTTCTATTCCTGGAGCTATGGTCGGCGGAATTATTCTTGGTGTTGCGGAAACTATGGTTAAGGCCTATCTGTCTTCTCAATATGCGGATGCAATTGCCTATTGTATTTTGATTGTTATTCTTTTGGTAAAACCTGCCGGCCTTCTTGGCAAAAAAGTAAGGGTTAAGGTTTAGGGGCTGGTTTATGATGAATACTAAAAAAAGCAATTTTTTAATTCCTGGAGTTGTGGCTCTGGCGGCGGTTGTAATTCCGTTTGTTTTAATTCGCGCTGGTTTGATAGACGCTTATACTTCGCAGATTTTGACAATGGGCGGAATCAATGCTGTAATTGCGATTTCTGTGAATATGGTTACGGGAATTGTTGGTCAGCTTACTTTGGGCCAGTGTGCTTTTGAAGCGATAGGCGCTTATTCGGTAATTATTTTTACTCAGGATGTTGGTTTGCCGCTGCCTGTTGCCATGCTTGTTGCTCCTTTTTTGGCAGCGGTTTTTGGCTTTGTTATTGGATTTCCGACTTTAAAACTTGAAGGCGACTATCTTGCGATTGTAACTCTTGCTTTTGGCGAAATTGTGCGTGTAGTTCTTGTGAACCTCAAAGCTGTTACTGGCGGTCCGAACGGAAAAAGTTTTAAATACAGTTTTATGCGCGATGACCTTTTTTGGGGACCTGCAATGAGTTATCTGGTAAGTATTGGAATGCTTGTTGTTCTGATTATTCTTTTGCAGAACTTTTTACATTCAACTTACGGCCGGGCAATCAAGGCTATTCGAGAAGATGAAATTGCCGCAAATTCTAACGGAATCAGCGTTTTTAAATACAAAATGATTGGTTTTGTGATTGCTTCGTTTATAGGCGGTCTTGGGGGCGCGCTTTATGCTCCGATTGTTGGTTTTATTAAGCCGGATATTGCCTCGTTTAACAATTCTGTAAATATGCTGATTTATGTTGTTCTTGGAGGAATGGGAAGCATTAGCGGTACAGTTATTGCAGCCTTTGTTTTGACGGCGATTCAGGAAGCGTTGCGATTCCTTGGAAACTACCGTCTTTTGTTCTACCCGGTTGTTTTAATTATTGTAATGCTCTTTAGACCTCAGGGGCTTATGGGAATGAAGGAATTGAGTTTTGTGAACGGATTTTTTAGTCTTAAAAGCAGATTTTCTAAAAAGGCGAAAAATGAAGCTTCAGACACAAAAAAGGCAGAAGGGGAGGCAGAATAATGAGTGATGAAAAATTGATTCTTCAGGTAAATGACCTTTCTATCGTTTTTGGTGGACTTAAAGCTGTCAGCGAACTCAATATGGAACTGCGCAAAGGCGAACTTGTCGGTTTAATCGGTCCGAACGGCGCTGGAAAAACGACTGTTTTTAATATGCTTTCTGGCGTTTACACTCCGACTGGCGGACAGATTACTTTTTGGGATAAAAATGGAAAAGCTCAGGTTGTAAATAAAAAAACACCGGCCCAGCTCAATTTGATTGGAATTGCGAGAACTTTTCAGAATATCAGGCTTTTTGGAAATTTGACCGTAAGCGACAATATTCGGATTGCAATGCACAGTCAGAGAAAAGTTAAACCTTGGGACGCAATTTTGCGTACTAAAAAATTTTTTGAAGATGAAGAAGTGATGAATTTAAGAGTGCGGAATCTGCTTAAACTTTTTGGTCTTGAAAAAAAAGAAAACGAACTTTCTTCAAATTTGCCTTACGGTGAACAGCGAAAACTTGAAATTTGCCGTGCCCTTGCTGCAAATCCAACTCTGCTTTTGCTGGACGAACCTGCCGCTGGCATGAATCCTCAGGAAACAAAGGAACTTATGGAGCTTATTGCGTTTATCCGCAAAGAATTTAACCTGACGATTCTTCTTATTGAACACGATATGAAACTTGTAATGGGAATTTGTGAGCGTCTTTATGTTTTGAATTACGGCCGGGTTCTTGCGAGCGGAATTCCGGAGGAAATTAAATCAAATCCCGATGTAATTAAAGCTTATTTGGGTTCTGAAGCGGAAAATCTTGCTTAAAAATTTTTTGAATCGGAAATTTTTGGAGAAATTATGGCAATTCTTGAAGTAAAAAATCTTGTTGTGAATTACGGTGCAATCCGCGCTCTAAAAGGCATCTCGTTTGATGTAAATGAAGGCGAAATTATTTCCCTTATTGGCTCGAATGGCGCTGGAAAAACAACAACTTTACATTCAATTTCAAATTTGATTAAAAAACAGAGCGGTTCTGTTGTTTTTGACGGAGAAGACATTACAAATCTTCAGGCGGCTCAGATTGTTCACAGAGGGTTGATTCATGTTCCTGAAGGCAGGCGAATTTTTGCAAATTTGTCTGTAAAAGACAATCTTGAAATGGGAGCTTACACTCGAAATGACAAGGAAAAAATCAAGCAGGATATGGAACACGTGTTTGAGCTTTTTCCGAGAATGAAAGAGCGCTTAAAGCAGCTTGCAGGAACTCTTTCGGGCGGAGAACAGCAGATGCTCGCAATGGGCCGCGGACTTATGGCAAACCCAAAGCTTCTTTTGCTTGATGAACCGAGCATGGGACTTGCGCCGATTCTTGTTGATGAAATTTTTGAAATTATCAAAAAAATCAATGAGGACGGAACGACAATTCTGCTTGTTGAACAGAATGCGTTCAAGGCGATGAGCATTGCAAACCGAGTTTATATTTTGGAAACTGGAAGCATTTCTTCGTCAGGAAAATCAAGCGACATGATAAAAGATCCGGCTGTAAAGGCTGCATATCTTGGCGGCTAATAGTTTTGTTTGCTTTTTTATAAAACGCGACTTAAAATTATTTAAGGTTGCCATTCTGTAAACTTTTTGGAGGAAATTATGAAAGTATGTGACTTTATGAGCAAAAATGTAATTTATGTTTCGCCAGATACATCTTTGACGGATGCAAAGGCTTTGATGATAAAAGAAAAAATCAATAAGCTTCCGGTTGTTGACAAGTCAAAAAAACTGGTTGGAATTATAACAAAGAATGATTTGCAGAAAGCAGCTCCTTCCAGCGCTTCGACACTTGATATGTATGAATTGGGTTATCTTCTTTCAAAATTAAAAGTTGAAAAGATAATGGTAAAAAACGTAAAAACTGTTGATTTTGATGAAGTGATTGAAGAGGCTGCAAGAACAATGGCAACTGAGAAAATCGGATGTCTGCCTGTAATGAAAGATGGAATTCTTTCTGGAATTATTACCGAAACTGACCTTTTTAACGCATTTATTTCGATGTTTGGAGCGACCTTGCCTGGAGTTCGGGCAGTGATTGAAGTTGCAGAGAAACCTGGCGAACTTGCGAGAATTGCAACTGCCGTGGCTGCAAAAAACGGAAATATTGTTTCTGTGGTAACAGCTGACGGAAGCGATGTTTCAAAGCGGATTATTACGGTAAAAATCGGCAATTTGAGCAAAGAAACAGTTGAAGAAATTATCAGACAGGAAAATGTAAAAATTCTTGACATTCGGGAAAAAAAGTAATTGCGCTTTTTAGATTGCTGAATAAAAAATAATGGAATGCCGGTAGAAATGCCGGCATTTTTTGTTACACGGTTGCGGCAAGGATTGCAGGGGCGGCGAAGCCGTTGCTTTTGGGCAATGTAGCGCGGTTAGCGCGGAACCCCGGAAAGCCTGGTTTTTGCAACGCAAAAAGCCGCCCTGCTGTTAAAAATTATTCTGGCTTTATTTTATAAAGGACCGTAAAAGAAACGTTTTTGATAGACGGAAGGGGCTTAAATTTTGTAAATTATAAGTATGTATGGAAAAATTGAAAAAGTTTTGTCGCAGTTTTTGAGAACTTTTGACAGGCCTTTTACGACAACAGAAATAAATTTATTACTCAAGCCTTACGGTGAAAAAGCTACAGCGGAAGAAATCGATGAATTTTTGCGGGCAGATGACAGAGTGTTTGCTCTTGAAGGGCATTATTATATGACGCATGCCGGGGTTTTTAACGGAATGTTTTTTAGTTTTGTTCCGACCGCTAAAGAACTTGAGCAGAAGCTTTTTATTCCTGGCGACCGTTGTATTCCTTTTGCGGATTGCGAAATGCTTTCGTCGCAGTTGAAATTTGTTTATAACGATAGAATTCTGCCAAAAAAAATTATGACGACCGATTGCAATACGGCAAGAGAATTTTTTACTTTTTTTGGTGATGAATATGCAAGCCAGTATATTGCCGCCGACCCGATAAATAATAAATCTGAAATTGCAAATAACAATTTTGAACTGCCATCGAAAATCAGTTTGACAGGAATTTCGCTTGAAAAAGTTATTTCGGATTTTAATTTTCATAAGGGCGATCGTATTTTGTGCAGAATGGCTGATTGGGATCAGGGAATTATTGAAATTTATCCGATTTTGAATCATAGAAAGACAATTTTGGAATTGAATGAAGAAATCGGAAAAATAAAACTTTGGAACGAAAATCTTGAAAAAGCGTTGTTTGGAAGTTTTGACAAAATGGGGCCTTGCTCAAGCATGGAACAACAGCTTTCGTTTGCGTTTTTAGAGCACAGAAAAGAGCTTTGCGCGCCAGCCTGCGGTTCAATCCATGAATTTTTAAATTCGACAAAAAAAATCAGCATGGAACTTTTTGGCGTAGAAACAAGACTTTGGAAAAAAGGCGAAGATGTTCCTGCTGTTGGAAAATGGAATCGGGAAATGCTTGGGTCTGGGCTTGAGGCGTGTTTGCCAGCCTTGCAGCCTCCAGCATGCTTGCTTGACTGCATTATAAAAGACAGGCTTTTTAACAAAAAAGAAATTAAGCCGGAAGAAATACTTAAAGATTTTCTGCCAGAGGAAATGGAAATTTCTAAGGAAGATGAAGAATTCATTACGTTGCAAATTATAAAAAGAAGTGATATATTACGTGAGCATTATAATTGGTTGGCAGATTTTCCGGTTGCGTCGTTGCGGCACAAGGCTTTAGGCTTGTTTGCAAAAGTTCAGAATTTGGTTTTTGATATTGATGAAGCTGGTGAAAAAATCGAACGGTTTCCGCAGCAGGAGCTTGTTATTCTCTCTCAGTTGTTTGCGCATGCTGCCAGAATTTTGGATATGCTTTCCAATGAAAACGAATTTAAAGATGATGACAGAGATGCGTTAAAACTGTCGCTCGAAGGCATGGAAATGAATTTTGAAGACATTTGTCCTGAATTGCGAAATGCTTTGGACAGATGTTATGTCGAACAGTTTAAGGTTGTCTGATTTTCTGCGGAGGATTGAATGGTTCCTGATGCAAACATCGGTGAATATTTGCGTGCTGGCGGTGTTTATAGAGATATTGAGGGAGATTCTCCGTTTGAAGCTTTTAAATCGCTGTCAGAAAAAGTAAATCTTCCTTCAGAAATACTTCCTGTAAATCTTTATGAAGGTCTTTGCGCCCGCGAAGCTGTTCTGAGCACTGCTGTTGGTAATGGAATTGCAATTCCACATTCGCAGCAGCCGCTCTTAAAAAATCGAAAAGATCAGAGAATTTTTATCTGTTATTTAAAAAATCCGATTGATATGCATGCAATGGACAATAAAAAAGTTCAGACATTGATTATTCCTTTGAGCAGTTCTGTTCAATCGCATTTGCATATTATTTCTCTTCTTGCGCAGCTTTTAACAAAAAGCGATTTTAAAAAAGCTCTTGAATTAAAACTTGGATTAAACGAGCTTTATCCGCTAATCCGAAGAGTTTAATTTAAGTTGATATAAAAATTTTAGGGGTTTTATTATGGACACAAAAGGAATTGCTGCCGTTGCAAAATCAATCCGCAGTCTGTCAATCGATGCTATCCAAAAAGCAAAATCAGGTCATCCTGGACTCCCGCTTGGATGTGCTGAACTCGCTGCAGTTTTGTACGGAGAAGTTCTAAAGCACAATCCTGCTGATTCAAAATGGGCAGATCGTGATCGCTTTGTGCTTTCGGCCGGACACGGTTCTATGTTGCTTTATTCAATTTTGCATTTGAGCGGTTACAAAGTTTCGCTTGACGACATTAAAAATTTCCGTCAAGTAGGTTCAATTTGTCCTGGACATCCGGAATTTGGCTGGACTGACGGCGTAGAAAACACATCTGGTCCGCTCGGACAGGGAATTGCTCTTGCTGTTGGAATGGCGCTTGCAGAATCAATCGAGGCTGCAAAATTCAATACAACGGAACACAAAATTGTTGACCATTATACTTACGCTCTTTGTGGCGAAGGTTGTCTTGAAGAAGGCGTTTCTTCCGAGGCATCTTCTTTTGCAGGACATAATAAACTTGGAAAACTGATTGTTTTTTATGATCAGAATAAAATTTCAATTGACGGTTCGACAGATATAACTTTTACAGAAGATATTGGAAAACGTTACGAGGCTTATGGCTGGCAGGTTTTAAAAGGCGACATGTATGATGTTGAAGGTCTTTTAAAGCTTATTGAAGAAGCAAAAAACTGTTTGGACAAGCCTTCTTTGATTATGCTCAAGTCTGTAATTGGAAAATTCGCTCCAAAGCAAGGAACTCCGGTTGTTCACGGAGAACCTCTTGGAGAAGCAGATGTTGCCGAAACTAAAAAAGCGCTTGGTATAAATCCTGAAGAATTTTTCTATATCGATCCGCAAGCTCTTCGTTATTTTGAAGACAAAAAAGCCAGTTTTGCTAAAAAAGAAGCCGACTGGAACAAAGAATTTGAAGTCTGGGCGAAAGAAAATCCTGAACTTGCAAAACAGTGGAAGGCTTCGTTTGAAGGAGTTGCTGACGGAGAAGCAGAAGATCCTGTTTATGAAATCGGTGCAAATGTTGCGACTCGTTCGGCAAGCGGCGACATGATAAACGCAATGGGACTTAGATATTCTTGTCTTGTTGGCGGAAGCGCAGACCTAAAAGGTTCTAATAAATCTGGAATGAAGTGCGATGGAGGAACTTATACTCCTTCTAACCGTGCAGGCCGCTCCATTGAATATGGAATCCGCGAATTTGGAATGGCAAGCGAAGCTCTTGGAATGTGTTCTCATGGCGGAATTCGTCCGTTTGTGGCAACTTATCTTGTATTTAGCGACTACATGCGTCCTTCAATTCGTTTGGCTTCGATTATGAAGCAGCCTGTAATCTATGATTTGACTCACGATTCGATTTTTGTAGGCGAAGATGGTCCGACACACCAGCCGATTGAGCAGCTTTCTTCTTTGCGCGCGATTCCTGGTGTACAGGTTTTGCGTCCTGGCGATGCTGAAGAGACCGTTGCTGCCTGGCATCTTGCGATGGAAAGCAAAGATCATCCGGTTGTTTTGGCTCTTACAAGACAGAATGTTCCTGTTTACGAAAAAGAAGATAAAAACTGGAAAGAGACAATCAAAAAAGGCGCTTATGTTGTAAAAACTGGCGGCGAAAATCCTGATGTTGCTGTCGTTGCGACTGGTTCCGAAGTGAACATGGCTCTTGACGCTGCTAAAAAAGTAATAGGAAAAACTGTCCGTGTTGTTTCGGTTTTGGACAAGAATTTGTTTGAAAGCGATGAAAAATTTATGAATGAAATTTTTGGCGGAGCAAAACGCGTGATTGTTGCAGAAGCCGGCTGCAGATGTGGCTGGGAAGGAATTGCAACTGGCCGCAAAGATTTGTTTACTATTGACCGCTTTGGTGAATCAGGTCCAGGCAAAAATGTAGCGCAGGCTCTCGGTTTTACCGCAGATAAACTTGCTGAATTGATTGAAGCTTAATAAATGGCTTAGGGGCTGGAAGGGCGGCGTAAGCCGTTCGCTTGCGAATGAAACCCTGCAAGACCCGACCCGCGCAAGCGGGGAAGCCCCAAAAAAATAAAAACTGACTTTTAATTCGGATGAATGAATTTTAAGTCAGTTTTTTTATTTTAAACGAGTTCAAACGTGGTGAGAGAAGTTTTGTCAGGCGGATTTTTGTTGATTTTTCTTTTTGGAAAGAGAATATGAAAAAATTGCCAGCAAAATTCCGCCGAGCACCATTAAAATGCACAAAATTTGCCCGGTCGAAATGTTGAAAAGCGAAGTGTTGAGGTAAATAGGCGCATTTGTGTCGGCGGCGATTCTGTAACCAATGTCTGAGTCTGGTTCACGGAAATATTCGATAAAAAAGCGGAAGATTCCGTATCCAATCGTGTAAATTGCTCCAGAAAATCCGTCAAACGGCTTTTTTTTGCGCAAAAACCAGAGAATTGAAAAAAGTACAAGACCTTCAAAAAACGCTTCATAAAGCTGGCTCGGATGGCGCGGAAGATTTACGAGCAAACCGGAAATTTGGAGTCCGCACTGAGATGCAAAATCTTTTACCCATTGGAATGAAGCCGAAAAACGTTCTGCTTGCGGAAAAATAATTCCCCAAGGTGCGCTTGTGATTCGGCCGTAAAGTTCTCCGTTTAAAAAATTTCCAAGACGGCCAAATGTGTAGCCGAGAGGGATTGCCGTAACCATTGCGTCAATCCATTTGAGCGTCTGGCGTTTGTTTTTTTTGCACCAGAAAATCATTCCGATTAAGCCGCCGATAAAGCCTCCGTGATAACTCATTCCTGCAAGTCCGGTAAACTGTCCTGAAGAGTTGAATGGCCAAAAAATTAGCCATGGCTTTTTCCAGTAGATTCCGGAAGTGTCGTAAATTAAGGTTGAAAAAACGCGTGCGCCGATTAGAAGGAAGATGATTCCTGTGGCAATAAAACTAAAAATGTCGTCTTCTGTGGCTTTTCTTAGTGTTCCGTTGGGAGAAATTTCATCTAGAGCGCCTTCTTTTAGAAGTTTTTTTAGAACCAAGAAGGCTGTTCCGAACGCAAAAATGTACATAAGACCGTACCAGCGGATAAGTCCCAGAACAGGAACTCCAGGAAAGATTTCCGGATGAATCCAAGACGGATAGTTGATATAAAGAGGTAGAAAATTCATTTTATTCTCCATGTGTTTTCAAAAAAAACAGGCGGTATTTTTATTTTAAATCTTAAATCCCTGAGAAGCCGCCTTTACAAGCTTTGATTTTAAAAGCAGGTTTTCGGTTCTGAGTTGATTTAATTCATACTGCTGGGTTTTTATAGTTTCTGCAAGTTCTCCCATGCTCAGTGCTCCTGTGCCAACCAAGTCTTCGACATAGGACATTTTTTGAGAATAGTCGTCATTTGCCTCTTCGCTTGCAAGGTCGTATGTTGAGTCGAGAACGTCTGTTGAAAAATCATCAAATTGAAATGTTTCGCTCTGAAGAATTTTTTCTGCAATTCTATAAATTGCCTGGCTGATTACCGCATTTGGTTTGTAGTTTATGACCGGCAACCTTGATGAAAGCGCTTTGTCCTGCAATGTGTCGCGGTACATTACTCCCAGAGACTCTACGTCGATTCCGAGATATTGCTGGCATGAACGGCGAATTTTTAGGGCTTTGTCGGCATCCTTTGGTTCGTCAATCATATTCATGACAAGGCGCGGATGGAATTGTCTCATGCGGTTTTCAAAAACTGCTGCATTTTCCGGATCAACTTCGCGGAGCGTTTCGATCATTTTTGGAATGTAAAGCCTTTGGAGAGAAGATGAATCGTTTTTGAGTTTTTCTAGATATTTTGAGGCCGGGCTGTTTTTTTTGAATGAACTTGCCATGAGCCGGAAAACTGCGTTTTTTAAAAAAAGATAGCCGTTGAGGGTCGCTGTAACTGTTGGCGCTGTAACTACAATTCCCTGTGGAGAAAGAAGAAACAAATCGAGAATTGTAAGGTGAGTTCCTGCTCCAAGGTCGATTATAAGGTAGTCGCAGTTTAAATTGCGGAAATTCCTGATAATTGAATTTTTCTGAGCGCTTTTTAAAGTGCTCAAGCCAGGAATTTCAGAATCTCCTGCGATAAAAGAAACATTTTCGTATTCTGTCGGCTGGATTATGTCTTCAAATTTGTTTTCGCCTGTAATGAAAGTGCCGATTCCTTTTTTTGCAGAAAACTGGCCGATTACAAGATGAAGGTTTGACGCGCCTAAGTCTAGGTCTGCCAGAATTACTTTTTTGCCGGCCTGTCCGAGTGCGATTGCGAGATTTGCAGAAAGAAGACTTTTTCCTACGCCTCCTTTTCCGCTTGCTATTGGAATGATTTGCATGGCTTTATTCTACCATAGTAAAAACAGAAAATACAGAGGTTCTTTTTATAGAAAAAATATGAATTTTCCGAAAAAAAAGGAACCTAATTCTTTCTCTTGCCTTAAAATAGATTGAAGTCTAAAATACAGGCTATGAAAAAAATTAAACATGGCATAAAAGTTGTTTTTTTGTATTTTTATGCAATAATCTTTGCTTCTCAATGTTTTGCCGAATCTTCTTCAAATTCGACATCGAAAATAAATAAACGTACACAGCAATATATGGAAATGATGAACGGAGTTTTTGACTTTGTTCAGAGAAATTATGTTGATGAGGTTGACCCTGAAACGCTATATACGGGCGCCCTAAAAGGAATGCTTTCTGCCTTGAACGATCCGTACACCGTCTATCTAGACAATTCGACTTTTAGAAGTTTAAATGACACTACAAAAGGAAAATTTGGAGGAGTTGGACTTTCTATTTCCAAGGCATTTGTTTCTACCTCAGAAAAACCCGCTTATGTAGAAGTTGCTTCGCCCATAGAAGATGCACCTGGATTTAAGGCTGGAATTCAGGCAGGAGATTTAATTATTTCGGCAAACGGAACTGACACTTCAAAAATAACAATGGACGAAGTTTTGGATATTTTGCGCGGTCCAGTCGGAGAAAAAGTTGATCTTGTGATTCGTCGTGGACAAAATATTGAATTTCCGGTGACTTTAAAAAGAGAGATGATTGAAGTTCCGACGGTAAAATTTGGGACAATAAAGGAAGTTGAAAAAGCCGGAACTGTAGGTTATGTAAGAATTATTGAATTTACACCGCAGACAGCAGAGCGCGTTCAGCAGGCTTTGGATTCATTTAAAAAAGAAAAAATTTCTGCTTTGATAATTGATTTGCGCAACAATCCCGGCGGACTTATAACGTCTGTTGTTGATGTTGCGGATAAATTTATTGATAAAGGGCCGATTGTTTCGACAAAAAGCCGTCTTGCCTTTGAAAATTCTGTTTTTACGGCAAGTCCACGCAAAACGACTTTAAAAAAAGATATTCCTATTGTAGTTTTAATCAACAAAGGTTCGGCTTCTGCTTCTGAAATTCTTTCTGGCGCGTTAAAAGATAATCATCTGGCTTACCTTGTTGGCCAGCGCACTTACGGAAAAGGTTCTGTTCAGCAGGTGCTTCCGCTTTCTTCGACAGACGGCATAAAAATTACAATGGCGCGTTATTACACTCCGAGCGATACTAATATCGACAAAATCGGAATTCCGCCGGACAGAGAAGTTTTATTCCCGGATTTTACAGAAGATGGCGAAAAACAGTATACCGAATTGATGAAAAGCGACGAAATTGAAAAAGTCGTTGAACAGAATAAAAATATGACGGAAAAGCAGATTGCAGATTTTGCAGAAAAATTGCACGAAAAATACACTGCAATTGATTTGCCGACACTCAGAAAACTCGTAAGAAACGAAGTAAACCGCACAAAAGGCACAATGCTTTACGATTTGGACTGGGACGTTCAGCTTGTTGCGGCTCTTGATATTTTGAGCGGATCTAAGGCTGAATTTGATGAACTTTTAAAAAATACAAAAACTCTTAAAGAATTGCAGGAAGAGGCGGCTTTAAAAGACGAATCGCTGTCTGCCGAAAAAAAATGAGGCAGTTTGTTTCGACAGTAAATCCAGACAAAAAAGGACTTCTCGAAATTAACGGAAAAGATTTTCGTTATTTAAAACAAGTTCTTAGGCTTTCTGTCGGTGATATGCTTTATGTCCGTTTGCCAGACGGGAAACTTTCTGGTACGACCGTTGCAAAAATTGATGAAAACAGGCGCGCCGTAACTTTGCAAGTATGCGATTCTGTTTTGGAAGTTTTAAAAGAAGAAGGCGAAAATCAGAGCGAATATTGTCCGAAAGTGAATTTTTATCTTTTTCAGTTTGTTGCAAAGAGTTCAAAAATGGATTTGATTGTGAGACAGGCAACAGAATGTGGAGTTTTAAAAATAATTCCTGTGATTGGAAAATTTACGCAAAATGGCGTAGCAGAAAAGAATTTTCGCAATTCACGTTATGAGCGGATTGTAAAAGAAGCTCGCCAGCAGAGCGGAAGTCCAGTTTTGACCGAAATTGAAGAAACTTTGACGTTGGATGAAGCCTGTGCGCTTTGGAAAGAAATTGCCGGAGAAAATTCAGAAAGCGGTTTTGCCTGCGTTTTGTACGAGCGAAGCGAAAAAACAAAAAGTCTTTACGAAGTCATTTCGGATTCTGAAAAAATAAAAAATTACGCAGTTTTTTGCGGGGCGGAAGGCGGAATAAGTCCCGAAGAAATAGAAATTCTTTCTAAAAATGGAATTGTTCCAGTTCACTTTGAAACAAATATTTTAAGATGCGAAACTGCGGCGCTTTATGGCATTGCCTGCGTGCAGAATGCAGTAATGGGAAGAAAGATATGGCAGAAGAATTAAGAAATGAAAATTCAAAACTAAAAAGAATAAATTTGCTTGGTGTTCCGGTTGACGTCTGCAATCCTGGCGACATGGACGACGTTATTCTTGAAATTCTCGCAAAACCTGGCTCAAAACAGATTGTCTTTCTTTCTGTCTGGGATTTGCTAAAAGGCAGAAAAAAGAAAAAGAATTTTAGCAAGTATTTACATTCTGCCGATTTAATTTTGCCGGTTTCAAAAAGTATTATCTGGGGCGCAAAATTCTTAAAAAAAACAGTTCCTGTAAGATACAATCCTTTTTCCGCAGTAATTGCAATTTTGTCGGTCATGGAATATCACTACAAATCGCTGTTTTTGCTTGGAGGACGAAAAAAGGCTCTTCAAAAAGCAGAATCAAATTTGCGTTCAACCTTGCCAAACCTTCAAATTGTCGGCCGTTACGTCGGATATTATTCAAAAGATATTGAAAAAGATGTAGTCCAGGCAATTTATAAAGCGGCGCCTTCTCTTGTAATTGTGAGCGATGGAATAAAGGAAAAAAAATTGTGGGCCTATAACCGGCGGAACAATTTTGCTTCGAGCATTTTTTTGTATTACAAAGATTGCATTGGAATTTTTTCTGATCGCGTAAAAAGAGTAAGCGAAAAAACTTTTGACCGTGGACTTGAAATTTGGCCGGAAATTTTTAAAAATCCTTTGAAAATTTTTCTCATTTTTCCGTATTTGCGTTATATAATTTTAGTATTCTGGTACAGACTTTTTAAAAAGAATTCTTGAGAGTTTTTTTGAAAGGCAAAATCTTTTTTTTCTCACTAAATTCGGCATTTGTTTCAATGTGTTCAAATGCGCTTTCGGGCTTCTGTTGTTTTGAAGTTTTAAATTCAGAAAAGTCATTTAAAAATTGTCTTTTGCATTTTTCGAACTGTATTTTTTTGTGCGATTATGATTTTTTTAAAGGTGATGGACTTTTTGGCGAAATAACAAAACAGAACGGACACAAAATTTTCTTTTTGACGACAAAGGTTCAGAACAGTTCTTATATTCCAAAATATGTAATTTATCTTCCGTTCGGGTTTCCGCTGCTTTTTAAAATGATTGGTTTTGAAATTGATAATGAAGAAAATCCTGTCTGTCAAAAAAATTCTTCTTTTAACTTGGCAGGCTCGTCTCTGGGCGTAAAAAGATTGCGTCTTCAGATTGCGCAAGCGGCAAAGCACAAAGATTGCGTTCTTTTTACTGGAGAAAGTGGAACTGGAAAGTCGCTTGCTGCAAAAATTCTGCACGAAATGAGTCCTGCTGGAAAAAAAGGCAAAAAACTCATAACCGAAAATATTTCTGCTGTATCCGAAGGTCTTTTCGAAAGTGAACTTTTTGGCGTAAAAACTGGAGCCTTTACTGATGCAAACTGTGAGCGTGAAGGATTGATTGGCAGGGCGGACGGAAGCTCGATTTTTTTTGACGAAATTGGCGATTTTCCGCTGCATCTTCAGTCAAAACTTTTGCTTGCTGTTCAGGATGGTTTAATCCGAAAAATTGGAAGCGATGAAAGCCGAAAAGTCGATGTTAGGTTTATTTTTGCAACAAATCAAAATCTGCGGAACAAAATAAAAAATGGCGGTTTTAGGAAAGACTTGTTTTTTAGGATAAGCGCAGTCGAAATTGAAATTCCGCCGTTAAGAAAAAGAAAAGAAGATATTTTTGAGCTTTCAGCTGAATACTTAAAAAAGCGCGGACTTAATTTTTCGATTTCCAAAAACGCACTTTTAAAACTTCAGGATTACGACTGGCCTGGAAATATTCGCGAACTTGAAAATTGCTTGGCAAAAGCTGTCAGAAACTGCAAGAAAAATGTCATTGGTCCTGAATTGATTCATTTTTTTGAGCAAGACCTGCAATTTTTGTGAATGTTTTTTCAATGTAGGAAGCCTCGCCTTCGCTCAAAGACGCCCTTGAAAGAATTCCGCGCCAAAAATTTTCCATGTCTTCTCTTCCAGCAACCTTGAAAAAACCGGTTTTTTTAAGACTTTCTGAAATTGTGTTTACAGTTTTGTCCAAACGTTCGAGGTTTACAGGAACATAGCCTGGACTTATTTTTGTCTGCGTTCTAAAAAATTGGTATGCAATAATTTGAACTGCGTGCGAAAGGTTGAGAGATGCAAAGCCTGGCGAAGAAGGAATTGTAACTCCGATTGTACATTCTGAAAGCTCTTCGTCGGAAAGACCTGTGCGCTCATTTCCAAAAACTGCTGCGACAGTCTGACCTTTGCTTGTTTCTGTTCCTGAAATGTCCGAAGCGAGTTTTGCAAATTCTTCCGGGAGCAAAAGTTTGTCTTTGCGTTTTTTTCCTCGTCGGCGTGTTGTGCCTGCGGAAAGCGCGCAGTCTTTTGTGGCTTCTGTAATCGAATTAAAAAATTTCGCGTTTTCCCAAATGTCTGCCGCATGAATCGCAAGCCGTCTTACATGCTCGTCGTCAAAATTTTCTTTTGCCCCGACAATCCGCAGGTCAGAAAGCGCATTGTTTGCCATTGCGCGGCAAACTGCTCCAACGTTGCGGCTTTCTTCGGGATTTACAAGGACGATTGCAATTTTGTTAAGGTTCATTTGCGCTTTGCTCCAGATGAAAAACTTATAAAGATATTTTAGCGTTTTTGCAAAAAGCTGTCATTTAATTTAGATTTTTTTGATTAGCAAAAAAAATTGCTGTATAATTTTTTGCATGAAAAATTTTGAAGGAAAGAACGCCCTTGTTGTTGGTGGAAGCGGTGGAATTGGTTTTGAAATTTCCAGAATGCTTTTAAAAAACGGAGCGAATTTAATAATTCATGGACGAAATTTGCAAAAACTTGAAAAAACAAGACAAAATTTAAAAAGTGAATTTGAAAATAAGATGGAAATAAAAATTGTGCCGTTTGATTTTGATTCTGAACCTTTTGAAAATCTGCAAAATTCCGAACTGATAAAAGAAATCCAAAAAATAGACATTTTGTGCGTCTGCTACGGACCTTTTTTGCAAAAAAGTTTAGATAAAATGAGTTTTTCTGAGTGGCAGAAAATTTCGCTTTTAGATTATGCCCTTCCTGGAATTTGCGTGAGCGCGGCTCTTTCTGAAATGAAAAAAAAGCACTTTGGAAGAATTTTGCTTTTTGGCGGAACAGGAACAAATTTTCGTTCGGAATTTTTGACAAATGCCGCTTATGCTGGCGCAAAAACCGGACTTGGCGTTCTTGTGCAGTCGGTTGCCTGCGGATTTTCTTCCGATGGAATTACCTGCAATGCGATTTTACCGGGCTTTACCGAAACTGAATATCAGAGCGAAAAAATTCTTGAGGAAGGCAAAAACAAAATGCCTGAAAAAAAATTGATTGAAAGGGAATCGATTGCTAAAAAGGCTGAATTTTTGCTAAAAAGTGACGATTTGAACGGAGTTTTGTTGAAAGTTGACCGAGGATGGAGTCCTTTGAACGCTGGAAAAATGAATTGACTTTTACGCGCAAAAACAAAAATGCACGTGAACCGAAAATATAGCCCTGATTGCAGCAGCGCGAAGCGTCCGGCTTTGCCGGATAAAACTGCGAAAAGCAGGTTGCGGGAGGTGAATGCGCTCTGTTTTTTGAATTTTCAGGAATTTGATAAATTTGACATAATAGCGATTTTTGTCTTATAATTTACCGTATATCGAATGTTAGCAGGGGTTTTATGAGTAACAATAATATTGTTCCTGGATTTAATGACGAAAAAGATGACAGTCTCAAAATAAATCTTGAAAAAGTACCAGAAGTTGAAAACTGCCTGACAATATATTTGCTTGGATACATTGACACTTACAATTCGAGCTTTTTTCAAAAAAGAATTGCAAGGGTTGTGGAAGCAGGTTATGTAAATCTTATTTTTAACTGCGCTTCTCTTAATTATGTTTCTTCGACTGGAATTGGCTCGTTTACTGCATTTTTAAAAATGGTAAAACCGAAGGGCGGGGATGTTGTTCTTCTTGAAATTCAGCCGAAGGTTTACGAAGTTTTCCAGCTTTTGGGCTTTAGTCAGTTTTTTAATATAAAAGATTCGATGGGAGATGCAATCAACTTTTTCAAAAACGGAACTCAGGTTGAAGAAAGCGTTTTTCCGAAGATTTTTAGTTGTCCTGTTTGTTCAAAACGCCTAAAGGCGACAAGAAGCGGACGATTCCGCTGTTCTGAATGTAAGTCGATTCTTGCAATTGACCAGCAAGGTTCAGTTTTTTTGGGATAGAAAATTTTATAAAAAATTGTGTAAATTTTTGTGTCAAATCTTGTGTTTTTGACGTTGAGCAAAAGAAGCGGCACAAAAAACTTTTTTGAAAATAAAATCCGCTGGCATAAAAAGAGCAGGCGGATTTTTTTATGTCAAAAATAAAAAAAGTTGGGCAAAACAAAGTTTGGCGAAAGATGCTTGTGGATAAAATGTGCTTTTGTGCGGAAGCTTGTGTATAAATTGTGGATACTTGTGCATAACTTGTGGATAAAATGTTTAAAAACGTGTGTATAGTTAAAAATTTAGAATGAAAAGTGGCAGGACTTGTGAACGTTTTTTTGTCGAATTGAATACTGGTTTTGTTAATTTATTGTGTTGTAAGGAATTAGTAAAATAAAAAAAATCTTAAAACCAATTATTTTTTTTAATAACGTTTGTTCGTTTTGCCGAAAATTTAATAACTAACGAAAGTTTGTGTGTACAACTTGTGGATAACTTGTGATTATGAGGTTTACAAAAGCTGATGAAGACCGCATTTAATATGATTATTTATTATCTTGTTGCAACTTTTTTTGGATTGATTGTTGCTGCCGGAATTTATATGCTTTTCTGCGATTTGACACTTTTGGTTGCAGGCGAAAAATTGAACTTTTTTAACTGGAACTTTTTTGTCCGAGGCCTTTTTGTTGCTTTTCCGCTGACTGTAAGTGTTGTTCTTGGATTTATAATTTTTTATGGAATTCGTCATCGGGAAAATCATTTTTTTCGTCTTGGCGCCTATATTTTTTTGTGCGCGCTTACTTGGTTTTGTTTGGTGCCAGTTTGCTTTAATCTTCAAAGATCTTGCGAAAACAAAAAAACAGAAAATAATCAAAAAAAACTTTTATCGTCTGGTTTTTTCAGACCGGAGGCCGGAGGCGTCTTTTATTTTTCCAGGGTTGAAGAAAATGGAAAATCAAACGGTCTTTTTATCGATTTGAGCGGAATTACTGGAGAAGCCGGCTCTATCGTCAAGTTTTTTGATTCTTCTGTGGAAGAACTTTATGACGGAAAGTATTCAGACACTTTGATTCGAGATGTTGTAAAGCTTCCTCTGGTTTTGCTCGTTCCTTTGCGTGTTTATTCAACTTTGATAGAAAATGCACGTTCTGCCTGGAATTGCGGCTGGCTGAGCTGGATTTCGTTTTTGAGTTTTGTTCTTGCGCTTTGTTCGGTAATTTCGTTTCAATATACGAGCGGCTGGCGGCTTATAAATGCGCTCAGCGTAATGTTTGCAGCCGGAGTTGTCTGTCTTGTGAATTATTCTTTTTATAAAGGATTTATTTTTAAAAATTTGCGGATTTCGTGGAATGAGCATTTGCTTGCAGTCGAACCAGGCGGAAAAATGAATTTTATTCAAAAAATTTTTGAGAATTCAGAACCTCTTCTTGTTACGATAAATCTTTTTTTATTTGCCTTCATTTTGGTTTCTGGAATTCTCTTATTTATATTCAAATATAAAAACAAAAAAGAGGCCGAGCGATGAGAAAGTCCGCTGCAATAATTTTTTCTTATGCTTTTTTAGTTTTTGCACTTTGCCTTGGAATTTCTGCTTTTATTGGGAGAGTTCCTTCTGTTCTTGAAGAATATCGTCGGACTTATATTTTTTGCCGTGGATTTTTGTATTTTTTTAGACTTTTGCCCGCGGTTTTGAGTTCCGGCTTTTTGGTTGCGCTTTCGATTTATTTTGGAATTGATTCCGAAAAAGCACAGATGCGTTTTAGTCCGGTTATTGTAAAAGATTTTAAAAGAACTATGATTTTGTCGCTGATTCTCGTTGCCGTTATGAGCGGAGTTTCAGAAATTGCCGCTCCAGTTGTTCAGCGAAAAAAAAACTTTGCTGAAAATTCTGAACGGCTTTTGACAGAATATATTCAGCTTGGAAACGAATCTCTTGCTGCCGAAAATTATGTTTTAGCTCACCGTTACGGAACCCAGATTCTAAAAATTCGACCGGCAAGTTCGGAAGGAAAAAATTTAATCGACAAGTCAGAGGCGGTATTAAAAGCAATAAAGAAAATTTCTCCAGAAACAGAAAAAGTAAAAACAGGCGGAAATCTTAATATTTTTGATGAAATTTCTGGCGAAACGGTAACTTCTCTCATCAATAAATCAAAAATGGCGGCAGAAAAAGGCAAATGGTTTGACTCTCATTATTTTGCTCAGCTTGCCACGACTACCGGTTCAGAAAAAGACATAAACATAAAAGAAGCGCACAGGCTTGCAAGCCAGGCATGGAACGTTTTGCAGTCTGTCTCTCCTTCTGCAAAAACACGAGACCAAATTTTATTTGCAAAAAAGCGTTCTGCGTATAAGGCGCTCTCCGAAGGCGACAATATTGAAGCTTATTATCGGTTTGTGGAAATTTCAAAGCAGGATATTGAATGGGCTTCAGATCCAGATGTGACGGAATTTTTAACGATTGCACGCAACCGTATGGAAAAACAGTGCTTTTTTATCGATGAAACCGACAGTCTTAGGATTTTTGAAAATTTTCTGAATGTTTATTTTACGGTAAAACATTCGGACGGACGGACAGATGTTGTTTATATTCAGGGAATTACACCGGTTTATGACAATGGCGGAATGGTGCAGTATTTGCGCGGTCTGACGGTGACAACCTTTGCCAAAAACGGAAGTTTTATAAAGTCGTTCAGCGTTCCTTATGCAAAAATGCTTTCAGTTGCAGTCAGTTCTTTTGACGAAAATTTGCACGCTCAGCTTGACTTGCCTCAAAAAGTAAAAAGAGTTCCGTATATTTTGTTAAAAAGTCTAGACAGAAACGGACGCGAAAAAATAATTCTTCCAAAATACGAGTTTTCAGATTCTTTGCATCCCGACCAAAAAACGCAGCCGGTTTCGACAGTGCTTGCCATGTCGGTAGAAGATTTTTTTACGGCTTGCGAGCAGAGCGCCGGATTGAGGACAATGCCTTTGAACACGCTCTTAAAAACTGCCGGAAAAGCGCAGAATTTCGGTTTTTCCAACGAAATTTCCGGCGCATTTTTAATAAAGCGAATTACTTATCCGCTCATAATGATGACAATTTTAGTTTTTTTTGCAGGATTAGCCTGGAATTTTAGAATTCACAAAGAGCAGGTTTTTAAATTTGTCTGGGTTTTTATAATTCCATTTTGCGCTTTAGCATGCGACGCATTTATTCAAATTATTTTGTCAATTGCCGAACTTTTTAATTTTATGCTTGTGAGCGTCGCCGGAACTGCCTCCCTCTTGGTTGCGCTCGGATTCTGGATTGTAGTATTCTTTTTTGCAGTATTTTATTTTGTGACTAGAAAAACGAATTAAAATTTGGACGGCAATTTGCGCTCTAACCAGCTGCTTCGGGTTCCGCTGTCCGCTCCATTGCAAATAAATTTGCAACTTACGCCCTGCGCATCTGGCGTAAGTTGTTTTTTTAGCTTTTATTTTTGCAATTTTAGCTGATTTCCACACGTTTTATGTGCGCGCCAAGACTTTGCAATTTTTCTACAAGGTGTTCATATCCTCGTTCAATCTGATAAATATTTGAAATTGTCGATTCGCCATGAGCTGCCATTGCTGCAATTACCATGGCCATGCCCGCGCGCACATCCGGCGAAACAAGATTATCTCCGTGCAAAATACTTGGGCCGGAAACAACTGCGCGGTGTGGATCGCAGAGAGTAATTCTTGCTCCCATGCTTATAAGTTTATCAACAAAGAACATTCTGCTTTCAAACATTTTTTCAAAAATCAAAACAGTTCCTTCAACCTGGGTTGCAACAACTGTCATAATCGAAGTTAAATCAGGCGGAAATCCCGGCCATGGAGAATCATCAATTTTTGGAATCATTCCTCCCAAGTCTGTGTTTACTTTCATTTCCTGACCGACAGCGACTGTCAGAGTGTCGCCTTCGATTGTCCATGTTATTCCAAGCTTGCCAAATGCAACGCGCAAAGGCCTCATGTCTTCCGCGCGGATTCCAGTAATTGTAATTGAACCTTTTGTTGCGGCCGCAAGTCCAATATATGAACCGATTTCCATAAAATCAGGTCCAATTGAAAAATCAACTCCGTGTAGTTTTTTTACACCGTCGATTATAAGGATATTTGAGCCGATTCCTGAGATTTTTGCTCCCATTGCAACGAGCATGTTGCATAAATCCTGCACGTGCGGTTCTGAGGCCGCATTCGTGATTTTTGTTCTTCCTTCTGCAAGAACAGCCGCCATAACTGCATTTTCTGTTGCCGTAACGGAAGTTTCGTCAAGAAATAAATCTGCTCCGACAAGTTTGTTTGCTGTAAAAGTGAATGGACCGTCAACTGTTATTCGTGCGCCAAGTTCCTGAAGAGCGAGAAAGTGCGTGTCTAAGCGTCTGCGGCCGATTACATCGCCTCCTGGAGGCGGCATGACAGCTTTTCCAGTTCTTGCAACGAGCGGACCTGCAAAAAGGATTGAAGCGCGGATTTTTTTGCTCAATTCACTTGGAATATCAGTTTTTTCGATTTTTTTTGCTTCAATTTTCCAGGTGTGGTGCTCAATTTTTTCGACATTTGCTCCGAGCGATTGCAAGATTGAAATCATTACCGAAGTATCTTCAATGTCTGGAATATTTCGCAAAATTACAGTTTCGTCTGTCAAAAGAGAAGACGCAATGCACGGCAATGCAGAATTTTTGTTTCCGCTCGCTTTTACAGTTCCGCGGATTGGAATTCCGCCTTCGATTTTGTATTCAAACATTTTGTTCTCCAAAGTGTTATTTTTTTAATTTAGTTTCGGCTTAAACTGAGCACAAATTTATTAGGACTTCTAATGCCTTGCTCATTTCGTTCAGGCTTGCCCACTCTGAGCGCGAATGAAAATCGTGGCCGCCAGTAAAAATATTTGGTGTTGGAATTCCCAGTTCTGTAAGCCGTGAACCATCTGTTCCTCCGCGGATTGGAGGAAAAACAGGCTCAATTCCGGCAGATTTGTATGCGTTTACAAGTTTTTGCACGGTTTGAGGTGAATTTTCAAGTCCGTTTTTCAGGTTTGCATATTGAAAAGTGTGTTTTACTTCTGTTTTGCCGCCAAAAATCAGGGCCGTTGTCTGTGCAAGTTTTTCGATTAAGGCTTTTCGTTTTTCCATTCCTTCTGTGGAAAAGTCTCTCAAAAAAACAGTAACTTCTGCTTTTTCTATTGTGCCGGAAATTTCCATTGGCGCAAAAAATCCTTCAAAACCGCATGTTGTTTCTGGAGCTTCGTGTCGTGGAACTGAAGCAATAAAATTTGCCGCCATAACCGCCGCATTTACCATTTTGCCGCGTGCGCTTCCTGTATGAGTTGAAATTCCTGTAAATTTAATTTCGCTTTTGCAGGCGTTAAAACATTCGGTTTCGAGTTCACCCAAATTTCCGCCGTCTACAGTGTAAGCTTGTTTTGATTTTATTAGGTTGAGAGGAACGTTGTCCATTCCATGCCCAGTTTCTTCGTCCGGGCTAAAGCAAATTTCTATTTCGCCGTGTTTTATTTGCGGATTTTCCTTAAAAAAAGCAAGTGTCTGCATAATTTCGGCAATTCCTGCTTTGTCGTCAGCCCCCAAAAGTGTTGAGCCGTCTGTCGAAATTATTGTGTCGCCGTCTTTTTTTGTAAGAACAGGTTTTACATTTTGACCTGAACATTCTTCTACAGTGTCCAGGTGCGCAAGAAGACAAAATGAATCTGAAACATTTGCTCCGTCCGAAGCCTGCAACCGACCGTAAACGTAGCATTTTTCTGTAATTTGAACGTCGGAAAGACCGAGTTGTTCAAGTTCTTCTTTTAGAAGTCGAGCTAAGTCAAACTGTCTGTCGGTCGAAGGCTGAAAACCCGAATCGGCACGGGAACTATCGCTGGTTGTCCAAATCTGAACATACCGTAAAAACCGTTCAAGAAGAGCATTTTTTTGCCCGTCAGAAATAAAAATCATAAAAATATTATAAGCAAAAAACGAAAAATAAAACAGAGGAACGTTAAAGCGGTTTTAAACTCTTTACAATGTATTTGAAAGTTGCTGTTTTTGAATCGTTTTGAATGGCGGAATACAAAAATAGTTCTGGATAGCCGTATGTTTTGTTGTAACTTAGAAGCAGTTTTTCATAATTTGAACTGGTGTCTGTGGATACTGTTTTTATTGCGGGGAACAGTTCCTCTATGGAAGTAATCAAGCTATCTTCTTCGGATATGTTAGTTTTTTCTGAGAATTTTATTGAATTATTTTTGCCGGAAACTGTAATTTGAACTTCGTATGCTTTTTCCGAATTGCCTTGTAGTTCGCCGTTTAGAACAAAAATGTAGTTTTCGGGCTTTTTTATGTTCCACAGGGCATAATTTTTGGAATAAGAAGTTTCGCTAAAATCCATGGGTTGGTCGCCAGGTCCGTCGGAACCGTAAATGTTATGGCAGGAAAAAGTCAGAAGCGAAATAAAACAGGCTGTAAGCATAACGGCAAAAAAAGTATTTCTTTTATTTATCTTCTTCCTCTTCTAGGTTATGGGCTACTCCAAAAAAAACGCTATAAAACTAAATATAACAAAAAGTTTAAATATGTCAAGTTTTTTGTATGAAACTCAAACTGTTCAAAACTTAAGTGTCATTTGCTTAAATTTTTGAATAAGAGGCGTTGCTGTTTTTTATTTGTTTCTATTGACAGAAACAGAATATTGATGTATTGTTTCTTTTGATAGAAACAATAATTGGGGTTTTTTATGTCAGATATTTTTGATTCAGTTTATAAATGTATTTCTAGTGAGCGTTATACTCCTTATTCGTTGGCCCGCAAAATCGGGGCTGTTGGCATTTTGGAATCGGCAAGTTTTGCAAAAGGGCGTGAACGTTACTCGATTTTGATGGCTGAGGAGGCTTTCAAGATTGTTCAGGACGATGACGGAGTTGCATTTTTAATTGACGGCTCCCGTGTGCCTTTTGTTCCTGTGGAAGATTCTCTTGACGCTCTTGGCCGTAAAAAGCCGGCTGATATTTTGGACGCTCTTTTGTATGTTGCACAGCAGCACAAAAATTTTGAAAATTCTTCTGATATTCCGGTTCCGGCTTCTGGAATGGGATATTTGAGCTATGAGTTTGCAAGAAGATGCGATAATATTCGTTTTTTTGAGCAGGAAGATGAACTTGGAATTCCTGAAAGCCTTTTTATTGCCGGACATATTTACATTGTGTTTGACCATTTTACCGAAACAATGCATATTTTTGGTTTTAACTACAAGGAGCACAAAATCGATATTCAAGCTGCTGTTGAAAAAATGGTCAAAAGAATAAACGACATGGATTTTTCTTATGTTGAAAACGAAATTGGAAAATTTGAATATAAAATTCTGACAGATATTGAGCAGTCTAAGCGCGAATATGTTCAAAAAGTTGAAGAACTTAAAAAGCACATTGTTGACGGAGACATAATCCAGGCGGTTCCGAGCCGCCGTGTCCAGATCGAATGCAAGGCGACGGCTTTGCAGGTTTATGGAAAACTGAGAAAAGTAAATCCTTCGCCTTATATGTTTTATCTTGATTTTGGAAATTTTCAGTTGACAGGAGCTTCTCCGGAAAGTTTGGTGCGCGTGCGTGAAGGAAAAGCGTCGATTCATCCGATCGCAGGAACAATTCATCGTGGAAAAAACGAAGCCGAAGATGAAGAATTGAGCAAAACTCTGCGTGAAAATCCAAAAGAACGCGCCGAACATCTTATGCTTGTTGATCTTGCAAGAAACGATTTGGGACGAGTCTGCAAGAGTGGAAGCGTGACTGTTCCTCAATATATGGAGTGCGAGCGTTACAGCCACGTAATTCATCTTGTTTCGAATACGGAAGGTTTTGTGCGCGAAGGCGTAAAGCCGATTCAGGTTTTGAGGGCGTCTTTTCCGGCAGGAACTGTGAGCGGAGCGCCTAAAATCAGCGCAATGCAGATTTTGAGCCGTTTGGAAAAAATAAAAAGGCGTTTTTATGCCGGGGCGGTCGGATATATCCAGAACAACGGGGATTTAGATTTTTGCATTACGATTCGTTCTTGCTTGTGTAAAGATGGAATTTTTAGTTTGCAGGCCGGTGGTGGAATTGTTTACGATTCGACTCCTGAACGTGAATTTACTGAAACTCAGGAAAAGCTCGGCGCTTTGATTGATACTTTGACTAAATAAAAAATGCGTTAGGTTATGGAGCACCGCCGAAGGCGTTCCAAAAGACAAAATGGGAACCGTTTTGTCTTTTGGAATGGAGCGAGTAGCGGAAGTGCGGAACAACCGGCCCGCGCAAGCGGGAAACGCCCATTATGATTATTTTAAAATTTATTTCGAATTCATTTACGAATTTTCTTGCCGATTGGAATTTATTTTTATATTTTAAAGTTAAAGTTGATGAAAAATCGCTTTGGATAACGAAAAAAAATTATAGGAGATAAATAGAAAATGGCAAAACAGTTGATTTTCAATGAAGATGCGCGCAAAAAGATGCTTTCTGGCGTTGAGCAGATTGCACGCGCTGTAAAAGTTACACTTGGTCCTTGCGGACGTCTTGTTATGCTGGACAAGAAATTCGGCGCGCCGACTATCACAAAGGACGGCGTTAGCGTTGCAAAGGAAGTTGAGCTTAAAGACCCTTTTGAGAATATGGGTGCTCAGCTTGTAAAAGAAGTTGCTTCTAAGACAAACGATGTCGCAGGCGACGGAACTACAACTGCCACTGTTTTGGCTTACGCAATTGTAAAAGAAGGATTGAAGTCAGTTGCCGCTGGAATTACTCCAATCGAGGTTAAGCGCGGAATTGACAAGGCTGTCGCTGTTGCTGTTGAGGAAATCAAAAAGAACAGCCGCGCAGTCAAAGGCTCGGATGATATTACCCACGTTGCGACAGTTTCTGCGAACAACGACCCTGAAATCGGAAAAATCCTTGCGGATGCAATCGAGAAAGTCGGAAAAGACGGCGTAATCACTGTTGAAGAGTCCAAGAATATGGACACAACTGTTAAGACAGTTGAAGGAATGCAGTTTGACCGCGGATATATCTCTTCTTACTTTGTTACAGACCGCGAGAGAATGGAAATCAACTACAGCGACGCTTATGTTTTGATTCACGACAAGAAAATTTCCACAATGAAAGATCTTCTTCCATTGCTCGAAAAAGTTGCTCAGACTGGAAAGCCGCTTGTAATTATCTGCGAGGATATGGACGGCGAAGCTCTTGCAACTTTGGTTTTGAACTCAATCCGCGGAACACTCAAATGCGTTGCTGTAAAAGCTCCTGGATTTGGCGACAGAAGAAAGGAAATGCTTCAGGACATCGCGATTTTGACTGGCGGAACTGTAATCTCTGAGGAGCTTGGACTTAAGCTTGACCAGACAGACCTTAGCCAGCTTGGACAGGTTAAATCTGTAAAAATCGACAAGGACAACACAACTTTGGTTGACGGAGCAGGCGACAAGAAAGCGATTGCCGACCGTGTTGCGGAAATCAAGGCTCAAATTGAAAAATCTACTTCTGACTACGACAAGGAGAAGCTCAAGGAGCGTCTCGCAAAACTTTCGGGCGGAGTTGCTGTAATCAATATCGGTGCAATCACTGAGACCGAGATGAAAGAGAAGAAATTCCGTGTTGAGGATACTTTGGCGGCTACACGCGCGGCTTTGGAAGAAGGAATTGTTCCAGGCGGCGGAATTGCGTTGCTTGAAGCTGCGGCTGCTCTTACTGACGATGCTGCGAAAGACCTTTCTGACGACGAGAAAGTCGGATTCAAGATTGTCCGCCGCGCTTTGGAAGAGCCAATCCGCCAGATTGCTGAGAACGCAGGCGTTGACGGTGCGGTTGTCGCTGAGAAAGCTAAGCACGAGAAGAAAGGCGTTGGCTACAATGCACGCACTGGAAAATGGGTTGACCTTATGGATGATGGAATCATTGACCCAGTTAAGGTTACACGCTCGGCTTTGCAGAATGCGGCTTCTGTTGCAGGAATGTTGCTGACTACAGAATGTGCTATCACAGACATTCCAGAGCCTCCGGCTCCAGCAGCTGCTCCAAACCCGGGAATGGGAATGGACTACTAGAAAAGACTAGTCAAGGCCTTGCTTTTGAGAAAATCATTAGCAAGGTCTTTTTTTTGTGCTTTTTTTGTTTAAAACTGAAGAATTTTGGTATAAAATATTCTATAGGCAGATGAATTTCAGACATACAAGTTTTACAGCAAAATTTTTCATTTTTTTAGCGGTTTTATTTTTTTTGATAGGGACTTTTTTTTCAATTAAGAAAAAAAATGTAAAAAAACAAAATGAACTGGATTCGATTTTTGCCGAAAAAATAAGCGATTTGGCAGAAGAGAAAAAGCTTCCGGAAGAGCCTGTTCAGCTTGAAATTTTTAGAAAATCTTATCCTGACGTTTCTTTTGAAAGTTTTTACGATGAAGAAAAAAATGACTGGCTTGTAAAAATTTCTGCTCCGATTTTCCCGGACAAAGAAGAAAAAAAACAGACAGAGTTGTGGTGGGCGGACGGCAGGCTTTTGCCGGAAGATGAACTTGAAAACAAAAATGAATATTGGAAACTCATTTACCAATATTCAAAACTGAAAGATCCGAAAGAAATGAATGCTGAAGAAATCGAAGAAGTACGGAATTTTTCTTCAAGCAAAAACAGGCAAACTTCTCAGGGCACGCCGATGTTTTTTTTTGATTTTTTGTATGCTGCAAAATCCAAGGTGATAATTGAGGATCATATAAGTTATTCAACTTTTTTAGGAAAATCGACAAAAATTCATGAACGGATAAAAAATCCTCTCTTAAATGTTGAAACACGGATTTTAAACCTTGCAAAGGAAGATCCCGAAATTGACGGATTTATAAAAAATTTAAAATCGGCAGATGCCTACAATTGGCGTGTAATTGAAGGTACTGGCGGAAGAAAATCTTTTCATTCGTATGGAATTGCAGTCGATTTGATTCCGAAAAGGCTCTACGGAAAAGCAATTTTTTGGAGCTGGACGCGCGACAAAGATCCGAAAAACTGGATGCTCACTCCTCTCGAAAAACGCTGGATGCCGCCTCAAAAAATAATCGACATTTTTGAAGATGAAGGATTTATTTGGGGCGGAAACTGGATAATTTTTGATAATATGCACTTTGAATATCACCCGGAAATTTTAAAAGGAAAGTAAAATTTCGTTTTTTTTGTTCGCATTGTCCGGACTTTTTTGACTGAGATTTCTAAAAATTGATGATTTCATCATAGCAGGCGATTGCAAAATTGTCTGTCATTCCGGAAATATATTCGATTACGCATTTTTGGTAATTTTCGTATTCATTTACATCAAAAACAACCGGCGTTTCGTAGCGGAGTGTTTTTTTTCTGTCAGGAGCGTCCTGAGGAATGTAATTTGAATATCGAATTAGCCAGTCTTCGAAAGTTGAGCTTAAATTCTTAAAATAGCGCATGGAAGATGGAATTCTTCCATTTTTTGCAAAGCTTTGTGTGCCCATCAAAGTTCTGTAAATTGTTCCCAAAACATTTTGTGCATAATTTTTAAATTCAAGAAGACGCCAATGGCTGTAAATTTTTTGAAAACTGAATTTTTTTAATTCGCTTATAAACTTAAAATATTGCTCGCTAAAGCAAAGCCCTTTTTCCGGACTTGAATTCTTGCAGAGGTCTACAATCATATCGTTGATTAAGACGGTTGTGTTTATTGCTTTTCCAGAACTTGAAAAACCGAGAGTGCTGCCTACAATTTCGCGCAATTGACGGTAACATCCCATGTCGAGAATGTGGTAGCGACGTGCGTCCTGCAAATCTCTTCCCAAAAATGCAATTTTGTCGCTGAGTTTTACAATGCAGCCTTCCCATGTGAATGGCTGTACAAAACCTGGAACTTTTATGTCGTAAAGAGGAATGTTTTCTTTACGAGGTTTTAATCCCTGCTGGTCAATTTCGCCACAGTGGCAGACAATTCCGTCGCGGACAGCATAAGTTAAATTCAATGTACGCTCAAAACCGTCTGGGTCTGGAAGAGTTTCGATATAATCTGCAAAAAAAAGAGAATTTCGTTCATGCCAGAATTTTTTAGGAGCATTTGCGCCCGGACGCTGTTCCATAAGGCTGTTTAAAATTTCTTCGCCGGTATGGCCAAAAGGCGCGTGTCCCAGATCGTGTCCTGTTGCAATCGCCTGCGTCAATTCGGTATTGAGTCCAAGATATTTTGCGATTGTGTCAGAAACTGAGGCTACGTGAAGAACGTGTTCCATTCGTGTGCATACGTGGTCGTTGTGCGGAGAATAAAAAACCTGCGTTTTGTGTTTTAACCGGCTAAAAGCCTGGCAGTGCAAAAGTCTTGTGTAATCTCTGTCAAAAACAGAGCGAATTGAATTTCCCCGGTCGTAAATTGGAATTTCCCGCTTTACCGCATCCTGCCATTTATGATTTAGAGAATTTGTTGCATCTTTTTCAAATGAATTTTTCATAATTCGATTATAACTTACTTTAATTTTTTTAGATATTTTATTAAAAACGGCAAAGTGATGAACGCAGAAAGCAAATCGCTCAGAGCCGGAGTGAGCATAATTCCAGCAACTGGTTCAAATCCAAAAAGCTGAACAGTGTAAGGCAGACATAAAATCATTGGAACAAAAACAATTCCCTGTCTGAGAGACGAAAGCACTGTTGCAGAAAGTTTCTCGCCGGCAGTTTGTAAAAGCATTGTTGAACCAAAAATAATTGAATGAAAGGCAAGAACGCAGCAGCTCATTCTGAGAGCAATTGAAGCGACTTTTATGACGGCTTCATCGTCACGAAACGAATGCGCAATTTGCGGGGCAAAGATAAAAACGACAGTTCCAAGGACTGCCATTGCGAGCGAAGTTCCTTTTATTAAAAAAGCAACAGCCTGTTTAACGCGGTCATATTTTTTTGCGCCGAGATTTATTCCGCATACAGGCTGAAAACCTTGCCCAAGTCCGATTGCAACCGCCATTAAAAGCTGGCAAATCCTGTTGCTGATAGACATGCCTGCAACCGCGGCGTCTGCCGTCTGAGCTGCTGTCAGTGCAAAACCAGACATAAGGGCGCCGTATTTTGCCGCGCCGATATTCATAAAAATTGTCGAAACCGAAGTTGTGCCCTGCCGAAAAAGGCTTGGAAGTCCAGTCGTAACAATGTCAAAATAAACTGAAAATTTTTTTGCAACCGACTTTATATTGAATTTTACAACTTGAGGATTAAAGAAAAACATAGAAAGCAGGATAAAAAAACTCGTAATCTGGCTTATTAAAGTTGCAATCGCCGCTCCAGAAATTCCCATTTTAAAGACAAAAATAAAAAGCGGATCTAAAAGCATATTCAAAATTCCGCCAGTAACCATTCCAATCATCGAAAAAGCGGCCTTGCCCTGAAAACGCAACAGATTGTTCATTGCGAAGGCGCTCATCATAAAAGGGCAGCCAAAAATTATAAAACGCGCGTAATCAAGCGCAAAAGGAAAAATAGTGTCAGTTGCGCCAAGAAGTCTAACCAGAGGCTTGTTAAAAATTGTTCCCAAAATCGAAAAAATAAGTCCGAGGCTAAAAACGCAGACAATTGCCGTAGAAACAAAAGTTTGCGCTTTTTGGCGGTTTCCAGAGCCAAGCGCACGGCTTGTAATAGACCCAGAACCCATTCCAATCATAAAGCCGCCAGCCTGAATCATCGTCATAAGCGAAAAAATAACACCGACAGCGCCAGAAGCGCTAGTTCCGAGCTGACTTACAAAAAAAGTGTCCGCCGTATTGTAAATCGCGCTTACCATCATCGTAATAATGGTTGGAATTGCGTTTTTTATAATAAGCGACCCAACTGGCTGGGAAAGCATAAGTTCAACAGTGTTGAAAGAGCGGGAATTCATAAAAAAGATTTTCCCAAAATCAAAAAATAAAATCAAGCAATAAAAGTTAGTGTTGATAAACCTTAACAAACAGATAGTTGATTTTCTAAAAAAATTTTATTAACATATCCAAGTACGCCAACTTAGCTCACCTGGTAGAGCAGCTCCCTCGTAACGAGCAGGTACTCGGTTCAAGTCCGGGAGTTGGCTTTTTTTTGTTTTAAATCCTTGCATTTCAACAACTTGCTGCATTTAAGCGGCATAAAAAACTTTTTTATCAGTTTTTTGAATAACTTCCTGGTTTATTCCTCAAAAACTCGATCGCGCTCAAACCTGCCAATGCCCCTTCAAAAACCGCTTTGCTTACTTGCAAAAGTCCGCCCGTGCAATCTCCGCAGGCAAAAATCCCCGGAAAATTAGTCTGCATTTTTTCGTCAGCTTTTATTTTGTCGCCGTCCAAAAAAATGCCTGCTTTTTTTGCAAAGTCTGCGGCGCCAGCTTCTCCCAGCGCAATAAAAATTCCGTCCGCGCTTAAAATTTCTCCGTCAAAAAAAACAAGCGAGTTTACAAGTCCAGAATTTTCGTCGCCCTTAATTTCTTCGATTTTTCGTTCATCAACAAAATACTTTGTGTTCAATTTTTTTAATTCATCGCAATTTTCACCGTTTGTAAGAATTTTTACGGAAGAAGCGACATTTGCAAGCACATCAGCCTCGCTCAACGCAAATTTTCCGTTTCCAATGACTACGACATTTTTCTTTCTGTAAAAAAAAGCGTCGCAGACAGCGCAAAAACTGACGCCTTTTCCTTCAAAATCCTGCAAGCCCTTGATTTTTGGACGAAGTTTTTTGTTTCCCGTGGCAAGAACCAAAGATTTTGCCTCAAATTTCTGTTTGCCAGCCAAAATTTCAAAATTTCCGCTTGAGTTTACCTCAAAATGCGTAATTTCCAGTTTTTTTACAGCAATTCCCAAATTTTCCGCCTGCAAAAGCCCCTCATTGTAAAGTTCCGCCCCGGAAATTCCGTCCTTAAAACCGTAATAATTTTCAATTTTGTGCGCTTTTTCCAATGATCCGCCGCCGTTGTGCAAAACCAAAACCTCAAAGTTGCCACGGCGAGCATAAATTGCCGCAGAAATTCCCGCCGGCCCGCCGCCAATAACCGCTAAATCAAAAATTTTTTTGCTTTCAACCATAATTTAATTTTAGCATATTTTAAAAACTTAAAAAGAATTTGGAGCGCAATTTTCTAAAAAGAAAAGTTTTTCGGCTAAACCGTCCAGTTGCCGCAAAAACCGGCTTTCCACCCTTCGCTAGCCGCTCATTGCCGTTCCGGCAACTCCGGGGTTCCAATCCGGGCTGCAAGCCCGGCCGTGCGCGAAAGCGCACACGAAAAAAAGACGGGTTTTGCGCAAGCAAAAGCCGCAGCATGCGAAGCATGCAGGCATCCGGGCTGCAAGCCCGGCCGTGCGCGGAAGCGCACACGAAAATAACCGGGTTTTGCGCACACAATTTACTGTCTTGAATACGAAGAATCTATGTTCAGCTGGGAGCGGTATTTTGCAACAGTCCGCCGTGCAATTTTTACTCCGCGCTCAAGCAAAATATCTGCAATTTTCTGATCGCTCAAAGGTTTTTTATCATCTTTGTGCTCTTCAAGAATTTTTTCCAATTCCGCCATAACGCCCTGCTTTGAAGCTGGAATGTCTTCTTCCGGCAGGTTTTGACCGACAGCATTTGTAAAGAAAAATGAAAGCTTAAAAAGTCCCTGGCTGCATCGCAGATATTTTTCATTTGCCATGCGGCTTATCGTCGCTTCGTGAACATTGATAATCGCCGCAACGTCTTTTTGCCGCAGCGGCTTTAAATAACGAGGCCCTTTTTCAAAAAAATCTTTTTGAAGGCGCACAATCTGCTGGCAGGCAAGCAAAAGCGTTTTTTTTCTAAATGCAAGACTTTCCATAAAATCATTTGCAGAGCGGACACTTTCCATTATAAACCTATGTTCGGAACGTTTTTTTTCAGATCCTTCGGTAGATTTTGTAACCCGGCTTCTGTCCAGCGAAAGTTCGTAGAAATCTTTGGAAAGTTCAACAACCGGCAAAATTTCATCATTTGCGCGGACAGTATATTCACCAGTTTCCTCGTTTTTTTCGACATAAACATCGGGCGCAATGCAGATATTGTCAGAAGGCGAAAATTCTGAGGCCGGAAAAGGATTGAGTTGTCTGATATAAGCAACAGCCTGTTCAATTTGAGTTTCGGTAAAGTCCATCAAGCCAAATTTTTGAGCGTCATCTGGATTTTCGCGGGCAAAATTGCGGATTTTTTTTAGGATTTTTGGAATTTGCGGAGGATTTAAAAAATCAAAATGTCCGTCCAAAATAAAAAGCGCCGCTTTTGGAGAATTTTCATTTGCTTTTGCCTGAATAAAAAGGCTTTCCTCAAAATCTTTGCAGCAAGTTCCGACAGGATCAAGCTGCTGAATTTCAGAAATTGTTTTCTCGAGAAGCTCTGGAGTTTGAGCCGAATCTTTTTTGTCTAAAAGCGAATAAGGGTCAAAAATAAAAAATCCGCGGTTGTCCAAATTGTGAATCAAGGCAAGTCCGATTTTTTCCTGCGCAGGTGAATGAAAAACCGACAAAAACTGCTGCTCAAGATGTTCAGAAAGAGTTTCCCGATTGTCTGGAGAAGATTCGAGCGCAGACTGAAAATTGTCGCTTGCAATTTTTCCAGCCTGAGTTACAGAACCGATCTTAAGGTTGTCAGAAGAAATTCCAGAAACTTTCGCATCTTTTACGCCGTCAAACGCAGCATCTTTTGTAATTACAAGAGCAGGATTTCTGGCAACTGTCGTATAAATTTCCTGGCGCAAATCGAGGGAAGACATTGCAAGAAGTTTTAAGGACATGAGCTGTTTTTGGCTCAATTTTTGCGCCTGAACCTGCCGCTGCTGCTGAGAAACGCGCTGCTGTAAAGAAAACGAAGGAATTTCTGACATATATAAATTATACAACTTTTTTTAACATCGCGTTAGAGGGCAATTTATAAGATTTATATACGATTCTTGTCCCAAAAACCGCACGTTATTTTGGACAATTTTTTTCATGGGCGTTCGCCGCAAAACTTCGTTTTGCTTCACGAGTTTGCAGAGCAAACTCGCTCCGCCGGGCTTTTCGGGGTTACGCTATTCGCTCCATTCCTACGCTACGCTTCGGAACGGCTACGCCGCCCCTACAATCCCTAACGCATTAGCGTTAGGACGTGCGCGCAAGCGCACACGTCAAATACCCGAGTTTTGCGTCAGCAAAATCTCGCAGCAAACCGCAGGTTTGCAAATCCCTAATGCAAAACACTATGGAAGTTTTGTCAAAAAATGTGTATAGTGTTTTTATAATGAAACCGCTTATAAAATATCGTGGCGGAAAATCTAAAGAGATTCCGAATATTCAAAAGCACATTCCTCAGTTTTCTGGCAAATACATAGAGCCGTTTTTTGGGGGAGGCGCACTTTATTTTTATCTTGAGCCGAAAAATGCAATTATAAACGATATAAATGAAAAACTGATTTCTTTTTACAAAGGAGTTCAGTCAGACTATTCAAATTTAAGAATTGAACTTGATAATGTAGAAAAAATATACGAAGAAAACCGCTCAGCTTTTGAAGTGTTAAAATCAAAAACTCCTGATGAACGTGTTGAAGATAAAAATGAAGATTTTTATTATTCAATCCGAGATATGTTCAATGGCTTATCTGAAAAAAAATATTCTGATGCACTTTTATATTATTTTATAAACAAAACCGCGTATTCTGGAATGATTCGTTACAATTCAAAAGGCGAATTCAATGTTCCTTATGGACGTTACAAGCATTTAAATACTTCCCTTGTAACAAAAGAACATTCAGAACTTTTGAAAAATGCAGAAATTTTTAATTCAGATTATAAGAATATATTTGATATGGCAAAATCTGATGATTTTATTTTTCTTGATCCACCTTATGACTGCGTTTTTTCTGATTATGGAAATGAGCAGTATAAAGACGGTTTTAATGATGATGCCCATAGAAAACTTGCTCAGGACTTTAAAAATTTGCCATGCAAAGCTCTCCTTGTAATAGGAAGAACTCATTTAACAGAAGAGTTGTATGGAAATTTAATTATCGATGAATATGAAAAAAGTTATGCGGTAAACATTAGAAATAGATTTAAGGCTGCTGCAACACATATTTTAGTTGCAAATTACAAGGAGTAGAGCTTGGCAAAGTCAATTGACAGCAAAGTTGTGTTTATGACAACTTCGCCACGAACACCAGAAAAAATGATTCCGGAAATTAATTTGCTTGCAAAAAATTTCTCTGGAAAAAAATGGAATGTTCAGACGCAAGTTCAATTCATGCAGTTATTGCGAAATGAAAACTTTTTTCATGGTTCAGGCGAAAATTCTCCTGATTTTAGTGCACGCGATAGGATAAACAGAGCTCCAAAATCTCTAGGCTTTATAACACTTGCGCCTGCAATAAACCTAACTCCTGCTGGAAAACAGCTTGTCTCTGCAAAACGCACAGAAGAAATATTCCTGCGCCAGCTTTTAAAATTTCAAATTCCATCTCCTTACCATGAGCCGTCAGAAAAAGCGGCAAAGTTTTTTGTAAAGCCATATCTTGAAATATTAAGGCTTATACACAAGCTTGGAACATTGAAATTCGATGAGCTTGTGATTTTCGGTCTGCAGATTACGGACTACAGAAAATTTGATGAAATTGTTAAAAAAATAGAAGATTTCAGAAAACAGCGCACAACAACTACGAAAAAATATAAAGAATTTAAACAATCGTATTTTTATAACGAACTGCAGGAAATATATAAAGAAGAAATCGAGGCTGAAGAATTTTCAACAAGGGAAAGCACGACAAAAACTGCAAAAGAATTTTTCAATAAAAAGATGAGCAATATGCGTGATTATGCGGACGCCTGTGTCAGATATTTGCGTTCGACAGGGTTAGTTTCAATCTCTCAGCTTGGAAAGTCGCTTTCAATTATGCCGGAAAAAAAGGCTGACGTTGAATTTATATTGAAAAATGTAAGCAGAGAACCTGTTTTTATTGATGATGAAGAAAAATATATTGAATATCTTGGCAATCCGGAACTTCCAAAACTTTTAACAGATGATAAAACAGCGTTAATTGAAAAACTTAAAACAGAACTTCCTTATGAAAAAATCAATGAAAATCTTTCGATTCTTGAGTTAAAAGAAAAGCTTGATGACGCGCTTCTTGCAAAGAAAAACGAAATAATCAGAAATCAGGTTTCCGAAATAAAAGACTACAAGCAGTATGACGACATACAGCAGATATTTGATTTGATTCCAAAGCGAAACAGCGAGCTTTCAGATGTTCCTCTGATGTTTGAATGGAACACTTGGCGCGCAATGACAATGCTTGACGGCGGAAACATAAAGGCAAACCTGAAATTTGATGATTTTGGAAACCCTATGTCAACGGCTCAAGGAAACATGGCGGATATTGTCTGCAATTATGATGATTTTGACTTGATTGTTGAAGTTACAACGGCAACCGGTCAAAAACAGTATGAAATGGAAGGAGAACCTGTTTCTCGCCATTTAGGCAAATTGAAGAAAGAAAGCGGCAGGGAAACTTACGGACTTTTTATTGCTCCGACGATAAATGAGGCTTGCGTTGCCCAGTTTTATATGCTGTACCACACAAATATTTCTTATTACGGCGGAAAATCGGCTATTGTTCCTCTTCCGCTGAATATTTTCAGAAAAATGATTGAAGATTCATTTAAGGCTGACTATACGCCAGATTCCAACCAAGTGAAAGCCTTTTTTGAGCATTCAAAAGAAATTGCAAAATCAAGTTCTAACGAACAGGACTGGTATAGAAAAATCACTGAAAAGGCATTGGATTGGCTTGGTTAGCCGGAATTTTTTCCGCTTCGGCATTGTGCCGATTGCCGGCTTTTGAGAATTTCTTGCTTCGGCATCGCGCCGATTGCTGACTTTTACAAATTTCTTTGTTCGGCGTCGCGCCGAATGCCGTCTTTTACAATTTTCTTGCTTCGGCATTGTGCCGATTACAGTTTTTTCAAATTTCCAGTTTCGGCGTTGCGCCGATTGCGGAGTTCAGTTTTTTAAATCGGCAAAAATCCGCTAAAAAACTTATCTGATAAAATCAGACAATATAGAAAACCGTGCTATAATTTTTATCAGGTTTCGCGGCTGCTGCATTGGCAGCGCGATTTATCAGTTCAAAAAGTTTTCTAAGGGGGAATTTATGAACAAACTTACAGCTAGAGCCAGAATCACCGAGGTGGACGGGCTTTCGGATTCAATCATCCGCATTTTCGGCGCAGATACAAAGGCTCAGGAAGACACCTTCCTAAAAGGCCAGATAGCGGAGCTTACAACTTTAAGCGACGCGATTACGGCTGCAATCTTGCAGGACAAGGCTGTGTCGAATCTTGACGAGGCGGACTCAAGGCGCGACGAGGCAATCAAGAATCTGGGCGCGCTTCTTTCGGGCTACGCGGTTTTTCCGGTGGAGGAGAAGAAAGCTGCGGCTCTTGACTTGAAGGCGGTTTACGACAAGTATGCGAAGTCGGGCATTTTGAGCGCGAGCTACGTTTCTGAAAGCTCGATGATTGAAAGCCTGATCGGGGATTTTTCATCGGCGGAAGCGAAGGCGAGCATTGAAAAGCTGGACGGTGTTGCGGAGCTGGTTTCGGCAATCAGAGCGGCGCAGGACAACTTCACGGCGGCGAACGACGCTTTTGTAAAGGCGGAAGGCAGCAAGGGCGCGAGCGCGTCAAGCTACAAGAAGCCGATTCTTTCTGTGATAAACGACAAGATTGTTCCGTACCTTAACACGATGGCGGTTGTGGGAAACACGGCGGTAGCGGACTTTGCGAAGGGCGTTGAGACTGAAATTAACCGCGTGAACGAAACAGTCGCAAAACGCGGAAAGTGAGTTCAATTCGCAATGTCATTCCCTTGCTTGACAAGGGAATCTATTGCACGGGATTGTCGGATCAAGTCCGACAATGACAAAGAGCGGGCACGACAATGACAGAGGATTTCAAGTCCGGCAATGACAAAGGGTTTCAAGTATGGCAATGACAAAGGATTTCAAGTCCGGCAATGACAAAGAGCGGGCACGGCAATGACAGAGGGTTTCAAGTACGGCAATGACAGGCTAGTTTTATGTCATCTTCGGGCTTGACCCGGAGAGCTGTTGCATAAGACTGCTTCGCATTGTATTTTTTCAGGCAGCTTCTGCTTTACGGCGGGGGGGGCTGTTTTTTTTATTTCCCGAACAGTTTGCTGTGTGTTCCTATTCGGAAAGCGGATAGCTGGAGAATGTCTTTTTCGATTTTATAAATCAGGACTAAGTCGGGCTTTATGTGGCAGTCTCTGTAAGATTTTAGTTTTCCTGTCAGCTGATGGTCGCAGTATTTCGGCTCAAGAATTTCGCCGTCTGCAAGCCTGTTGATAATTTCAATTGTTTTTGACTTTTCGTCCGCAGCAATCTATTTTGCGTCTTTCTTAAATGCCGACGTAAAATAGATTTTGTATTTCATAAATCTGCGAACGCTTCCTGAGCGGTGGCGTAGGTTTTCAGCGTGCCGTTTTTGACTGAGGCGTTGTATTCTTTTTCGCCTGCTTTGATTGATTCCACAAGTTCTGCCGGATATTCATCTTCTTTTACGTAGGAATAAACTTTTTTGCTCATCTTGTTTATCGCGTCTATCATTTCCACAAGTTTGTTGTCCGCGTTTTTTATCACTAAAGTCATGTTTCGCCTCTTTTTGAATATAGCATAGAAAAGCGGAATTTTCCATAAAGAAAGATGTGGCTTCTGCTTTGCGGCGGGGGCTGTTTTTTTAACGATTGTCATTCCCTTGCTTGACAAGGGAATCTATTGCACGGGATTGTCGGATCAAGTCCGACAATGACAGAGGCTTTCAAGTATGGCAATGACAAAGGCTTTCAAGTCCGACAATGACAGAGGCTTTCAAGTATGGCAATGACAAAGGGTTTCAAGTCCGACAATGACAAAGGGTTTCAAGTACGGCAATGACAGAGGATTTCAAGTATGGCAATGACAAAGGGCGGGCGCGCACGTCCTAACGCTAACGCGTTAGGGATTGTAGTGGCGGCGGAGCCGTTGCGGAACGGAGCAGGGCGGAGCGAAGCAATGAAGCCGAAAGGCGGAACCACGAAAAGCCCGGCCTGGCATATTCTTTCAGGAAAAAAACTTTTTTCCAAAAAAAATTAAAACGGCAAAGGCAAAACAAAAGTAAAAAAAGCCAGGAAACGCCCAAATACAAAAAAATTGACAAGGATGTCAGAGAATTCCCAACACGGTAAAAATTCGCTAGAATAAAGCAATGAAAACTTTTGAAAAATTTGGAACTGCTATTCCGCAGATTCTTTTGCCAAAAAACATTGATTTGAAAACCTGGTCGGTTATTGCCTGCGACCAATACACTCAAGACCGCGAATATTGGGAAAACGCAAAAAAAATTGCCGGCGAAAAACCGTCATCGCTCAACTTGATTTTTCCGGAAGTTTATCTGGACAAGTCGGACGAAGATTCAAAAAATGAACGCATTCACAAAATTCAGTCTGCAATGGATGAATACATCGAAAAAGGCGTTTTTGATTCTCCGCAGGAAGAATGTGTCTATATTGAAAGAAAAACCGCCTACGGCCGCACGCGAAAAGGCCTGGTTATGTGCGTCGATTTGGACAGTTACGAATGGAAACCTGGCTCAAAAGCCTTGATTCGCGCGACAGAAGCAACTGTTCCTGAGAGAATTCCGCCAAGAATGAAAATCAGAAACGGCGCAAAACTTGAGCTTCCGCATATCATGCTTCTTGCAAACGACCCGAAAGATGAGCTTGTCGGAGGAGCCGGAAAACTTGCAAAAAAGCAGATGCCGGTTTATGACGGCGATTTGATGCAAAATTCTGGCCATATTACAGGCTGGGCTGTAAAAGGAAGCGACGCTGAAAAACTGCTCGAAAGCGCGCTCTCTGATTTGGCAAAAGCCGGAACAGATGCTGACGGAAACACCTTCCTTTTTGCAGTCGGCGACGGAAACCACTCTCTTGCGACAGCAAAAGCTGTCTGGGAAGAAAACAAATCCCGTCTTCCTTCTGATTCTCCTGTGCGCTATGCCCTTGTCGAAATCGTAAACATTTATGACGAAGGGCTGACTTTTGAACCGATTCACCGTGTTTTGTTTGGAATTGACAGCGAAAAGCTCATTTTGACTGTTGCTCAAAAACTTGGCGGAAAAGTCTGCGAACTGGAAAATGAATCTGAGCTTGAAAAAGAAGTTGCTTCCAGGAGCGCAGACGGCGCGCGATACGGATTTATCTTTACAAAAAATGGAAAAACTTCGTTCAAAATGCTCGAAACTCCGGTCAAAGATCTGGCGATCGCCGCTCTTCAGCCTGTGATCGACGGCTTTATGACCGAAAATAAGGCTCAAAAAACGCAGATTGATTACATTCACGGAAGCGACGAGACTGTCGGACTCGGAAAAACAGAAGGCAATACAGGAATTTTGCTGCCTCCGATTGCAAAAGACTGCTTTTTTGCGACAATCAACGGCAGAGGTCCGCTTCCTCGAAAATCATTCAGCATGGGCGAAGCTAGCGAAAAAAGATTTTATGTTGAAGCGAGAAGACTTTTTTAGTTTTTAATTCCAGTTCTACACAAAACCGATAAAGCCACGGCGGAAAGACATTTTTCTGAGCGTGGCTTTTTTGTTTTTAATGCATTTTAAAAATTTTGAATCCGCTCCAAAATTTCCTTCCCAAATTTTGCCGCCTTGTTTTCTCCGATTCCATAGCAGTCTAAAAGTTCGTCCATCGACTTTGGCTTTTTTGCCGCAAGCTCGTGCAAAGTCCTGTCGCCAAAAATTACATACGGAGGAACATTCATCTCTTCAGCCTTGTTTTTCCGCCACTTTTTTAAGCTGGAAATCATAAAAAGCGTATTTTGGTCGGGCGCTTTTTTTTGAAAATTCCCATCATTCCCCTCAAAAGAAGAAGTTTCCGTTTTTTTGCGAAGAACAAAATCAGCCCGAAGAGAAGTTTTTTTTGATTTTCCATTTTTTCCAGAAGGCTTTGGAAAAAGAAGTCCGCCGGATGAACCTGCGCCCGCCCGGTTTTTCGGAACAAAAGTTCCCGTAGCCTTGAGAGATTTTTCAGACGGCAAGGCATTTTCAAAAGGAAGAAGAATTTTATCCCGGTTTTTTAGCACGCCAAGCCCTTCTTTTGTGAGCATTAAAATGCCGTAATCTCCGGTTTTTACAAGATAATTTTTTTCGATTAAAAGAGAAGCCAGTTCCATCCACTGAGCTTTGTCAAGTTCCCGGCCAATTCCCCATGTCGAAATCATATTGTGCGAATTGTCGAGAATTTTTTTACTTCTAGAACCCAAAAGAACATCAGCAATATACGCCGCTCCAAAATGCGAATTTGTGCGGATTATACAGCTCATAAATTTTTGGCAGGGAATTGTCATATCAGAAAGAACAGCTGGGCCTTTTGAGCAGATGTCGCAGCAGCGGGCATTTTTTTCTTTTTCGTTGTCATAAAATTCGCCAAAATACGCCAAAAGTTTTTTTCGCCGGCATTCACGTGCCGAAGCATAATCTGTCATTGACTGCAAGAGATTTTCTGATTTTTGAGGGTCGGAGGCATCCGTAAAAAAATGCCTTATTTTAAAAATATCAGCCCCGGAATAAAGCAAAAGCGCTTCGCTCGGAAGCCCATCCCGTCCAGCGCGTCCAATTTCCTGATAATACTGTTCAAGCGACTTTGGCAAGTCATAGTGAATTACAAAACGCACGTTCGGCTTATCGATTCCCATTCCAAAAGCCAAAGTTGCCACCATAATCTGCACCTGATCGCGGATAAACTGATTCTGATGATTTTTTCGCTCCTCGTCAGAAAGCCCGGCATGATAATTTAGAGCCGAGTATCCGAGTTTTAAAAGAATCTGCGTAAGAGAATCAACCTGCTTGCGGCTAAAACAGTAGATTATTCCGCTTTCGTCCCAATGCCTGCGAATACAGTCTACCACCTGGCTTACAGGATCGTTTTTTCTGGCAACCGACAAAAAAATATTCGCCCTGTCAAAGCTCGAAATTTCAACTTCAGGTTCTTTTAACGCAAGGTTTTGAATAATATCTGCCCGCACCTGAGCCGTAGCGGTCGCAGTAAGCGCAAGGCAAACCGCATTTGGAAACTGTTTTCTTACAGCAGAAATTTCAAGAAATTCCGGTCTAAAGTCGTGTCCCCACTCAGAAACACAATGAGCCTCGTCAATCGTAATGCAGCTGACTTTTACGTGGCTGTCGTGAAGCAAATCCTGAATTTTCGGAGAACTCAAGCCTTCCGGCGAGACATAAAGAATTTTTGTTTCACCACGACGAATTGAATTCATCGATTCAAGATATTTATCCCAGTCAAGAGTGCTGTTCAAAAAAACTGCATTTATTCCAGAAGCCAATAAACTGTCCACTTGATCCTGCATAAGAGAAATAAGAGGCGACACAACGACAGTAATTCCGTCAAAAATCAAGGCGGGAATCTGGTAACAGAGGGATTTTCCTCCGCCAGTCGGCATAATTGCAAGAGTATCTTTTTTATTAAGCACATTGGAAATGATTTTCCGCTGCAGAAGCCTGAACGAATCGTAGCCGAAAATTTCTTTTAAAACTTTTTCCGGTTCGCAGCCAATATAATCTTTATTCATTGTTATTCCGAGCCTATTATACAAAAAAATTGCATTATAGTGTTGCAGAAAAATATTTTTTTCTGCTATAATAGCACTTGCGTTTGCCGAAGTGGTGGAATGGTAGACACGAAAGACTCAAAATCTTTTGCAGGCGACTGTGTAAGGGTTCAAGTCCCTTCTTCGGTATAAAAGAATCTGTTTTTTAACAGGTTCTTTTTTTTTACTTTGTGCGAGTTTTTTGAACGCTTTTCCGCAAGCTCGCATCTATTTTCTTGAAGAATGGCTTTTTCGTCCGCAAAAGTAAGCTATTCTCCCGGCAAAACAAATTCTAAAGGTCCGCTGTTTCCTCTCAATTCGACAGCTTCTCTTAAATCAGAAAATTCAATCCGCAAATGATTTTCCATATCAGCAATTGTCCTTGCAATTTTTAAGCATGCGCTCACTCCTCTTTGCGACAAGCTGTTTTTTTTCCGCTGATTTTCTAAAAATCGTTCCTGTTCTTCGTTCAAGCCGCAAAATTCGGAAATTTGCTGCGGACTAAGCCTCGAATTTTTTATACCACGCTCCCGCTGTTTTTTTACCGCCACTGCGATTTTTTTACGCAAAGCCCCAGTTGAAAAATTTTCATTTTCTTCACCGTCATTTTTACTTTCTTTTTCAACTGCCGAAACGCAAACCCTTAAATCAACCCTGTCTAAAAGAGGCCCGCTAAATTTTCTCCAGTACATTTCCACAGAACGTGCGCTGCAAAGACAGATTTTTCCTTCAACTCCGTAATTTCCGCATGGACAGGGATTTGCCGCCATCAAAAGCTGAAAATTCGCAGGATAGACAGTGCTGCGTCCTGCCCGGCTCAAAGTAATTGTCCCGGTTTCGAGAGGAACACGAAGCATCTGCAAAACACTTGTCCTAAACTCCGCAGCCTCATCTAAAAAAAGAACTCCATTGTGCGCCAAAGAAATTTCTCCCGGACGGCAATTAACTCCGCCGCCGCAAATTCCTTCTATGCTTGCAGTCTGGTGAGGCATTCTAAAATCGCCTTTTCGCATTATTGAGACGGACGGCGGCAAAAGCCCTGCCAAACTGTGAATTCTCGTTACGCTTTGAGATTCCTCCATCGGCAAAAGAGGCAAAAGCCCCGGAAATTTCTGCAATGCAAGCGTTTTTCCGCAGCCTGGAGGCCCAAAAGCAAGCAAATTATGCCCGCCGGCCGCAGCAACCTGCAAAGCGCGAATCAGTTTTCTTTGTCCGAAAATTTCCGCCATCTCAAAACCTTCATCAACCGGAGGAAAAAGCACATTTTCGATCCAAACAGAACCTTTTGGCGCTCCCTGGTCTTCAGAAAATTCTCTTCCTTCACAAAAAACTTCCGGTTTATAAAGCGCATCAAACGCTTCTGCTAGATTTTCCGCCGCAAAAACCTTCATTCCTGCAACTTCCTTTGCTTCGCCAGCATTTTGCGAACTTACAATGCAATAATCAATTCCTGCCAGCTTTGCGGTTCCGGCAGCAGCATGAACTCCACGGACAGGCCGCAAAAGCCCCGAAAGCTCAAGTTCGCCCATAACAAGCACGCTTCTTTCAGAAAAACTGCCTTTTTGAGCATCAAGAACTGCCAGCGCAAGCGCCAAATCAAAACCGGCCCCTTCTTTTTTCAAATCTGCCGGAGACAAACTGATTAAAACCCGCTCCAAAGGGAACTCAAAACCAGAATTTCTGATCGCCGAACGCATCCTTTCCCGGCTTTCCTTGACAGCGCCGTCCGCAAGCCCAACAACGTCCACAGCAGGAATTCCACGCCTTAAATCAACTTCAACGGCAACAAGCGAGCCTTCATATCCAAACGGCGAAAAAGAAAAAATTTTCATAAAACCGACCCCTTAATAATTCTCAAAAAGTTTCTATAATAATAAGTGGCCGTAAAAGTAAAAATTTTACAAAAAATTCACAAAAAAAATCAAAAATTTATTTTGTGGGCGGCAATTTTTCCGTCAAACCGGCTGCTCTGGGGTCGCTCACGCTCATTGCCTCCGGCAACTTTCGCCCGGCGCATCCGGCGCAGAATTTTCCGTTCATAAAAAATCTATTCTCTAAAATTCATTTTGCCCATTCAGTATTTTTAAAGTTAAAATCTTCGCCAAGAGCGGGCTTTAATTCTTCAAGCCAAAATCTGTCATCAATTTTTTTATTATCAAACATCCTGCCCAAATGTCTGTCCGCCCTTACACCTTTTCCATGAAAATCGCTTCCAGCAGTGACAAACATCCCAAGTTTTCTGGCAATTTCTTCAAGATGGTAACAATGGCTTTTTCTTGCTCCTGGATGCCAGGCTTCGAGCCCCATAACTCCTGCCGCATGGATTCTTTCAAGCTCTTCTTCAAGCCTTGCGATTCCTAAAAAAAGCGAGCATGGATGGGCAATTACAGGAATTCCGCCCGATGTTTTTATAGCTTCCACCGCAGTTTCGAGATTTTCGCCAGTATGGTTTACATACCATTTTTTTCCGTGTCCAAAAAAACGGTCAAATGCCTCCTGGCGGTTGCGGACAATTCCTTTTTTTACCAAAAAATCCGCAAAATGAGGACGTCCAATCTGGCTTGCAGTAAAATTTGACTGAATCTCTTCAAGAGTAAAATCGTAACCGTCTTCGTTCATTTTTCTGACAATTTCAGAATTCCGGTTAAAGCGTTCTTCCGTCAGATAGTCAATGGTATTTTTTAGTTCTTCACTTTTACGGCGCAATCCCAAACCCAAAAGATGAAATTCGCCTTCTGGCCAGGCAACTGTAATTTCAATTCCAGGAATAAAATTCACTCCAGTCTCCAAACAGACCTTTGCAGCATCGTTCAAGCCGTCAACAGTGTCATGGTCGGTCAAAGCCCAGACCGTAAGTTTTTTTTCAAAAGCATATCTGGCAGAATCGGCAGGAGAAAGTATTCCGTCAGATGCAGAAGAGTGGCTATGTAAATCAATCATTCTTTTAATATAGCACAAATTAAATTTTTTTAGAATTAAACCCTCTCAAATGATTTTTTTTGAAAATATGATTTAGTCAGTTAATTTTTTCATCAAAATATGCTAAATCTTAAAGAACTTATTATAAATTTGGATTATAATTGAATTATAAAACCTGTATTCAATGGGAGAAAATTTATGCCAAAAGTGATGCAATACAATAAAGGTTCAATCATTTATTTTGCAGGAGACCGTGACGACAGGGTTTTTATTTTGCAAAAAGGCTGCGTAATAATTTCCACAACAGACATAGAGACAAATCTTCCTGTTACAGAACAGATAAAAAACGGCGAATTTTTTGGAGTAAAATCGGCGTTGGGGCATTTCCCGCGTGAAGAAACAGCTACGGTTTTAATCGATTCTGTTTGTCTTTCGCTGACAGTTCAGGAATTTGAGACAATATTTTCTTCAAACAAGACTTTGATTTTAAAAATGCTGAGAGTTTTTTCAAACCAGTTAAGAAAAGTTCATTCTCAGATTGAAGAAATTCTAAACAAAGGACAAGACATAAACCGCCAGAGCGGACTTTTGGGTGTAGCCCAGGCTTTTTTTCATGACGAAAAATGGCGCAGCTGTGCAGATGTTTGTTTAAGATATTTAAAATACTATCCAAATTCAGCAGACGAAAATGCAGTCAAAAAAATGTTCATAACAGCGGATGCAAGGGCAAAACAATCCCAAAGCCTTGCTTTTGACGACGGAACAGAAAATATTTCTTTGAACGACAAATCCTTAAAAGTTTTTGAACTTCCGGCATTTGCACGTTTTGCAAAAAAATATTCTCCTGGACAAGTTATCATAAGCGAATTTGAACCTGGAGAAAGCTTTTATCTGATTCAAAAAGGCACAGTCCAGCTTGTAAAATGTGTAAACGGTCAAAATAAAAATCTGGATATTCTAAAACCTGGCGAATTTTTTGGAGAAATGGCGATTTTGGACAATTCTCCGCGCTCAGCAACATGTCTTGCAGTTGGAAACGTCCAGTGTCTGGAATTTAACAAGTCAAATTTTGAACTTTTAATCACCGGAAATCCGCAAATTGCACTTAATATTTTAAAACTTTTCTGCAAACGCATTTATGACCAGAAAAGGCGTTTTAAGATTCTGGTAATTCAAGATACTCAGGCGCGTATTGCAGATGTTTTTTGCATGCTCGACGAAATGAATCCACCGGCAAACCCAAACGAAAAACAGCGCAGATTTAATGTTACAATCCAAGAGGTGGCTCATTGGGCGGCGCTTCCTGTTGCAAAGACAACTGACGAAATAAACCGTTTTGCATCTTCAAGAAAAATCGAAGTTTTTGAAAATAATATTATTGTAAACAATATTGCCGACATGAAGCGAATCGTAGACACTAGAGCAACAAGCCGGCAGTAATTTTAAATTTCGCAGTCGCAGACCAGTTCGACAGGACAATGATCGGATCCAAAAATTTCGGTATGAATTGCAGCTCTTTTCATCTGAGCTTTTAAAGAATTGCTCACTAAAAAGTAGTCGATGCGCCAGCCTGCATTTTTTTCGCGTGCATGAAAACGGTACGACCACCAGCTGTAAATATTTGCTGCCTCAGGATAAAAAAATCTGAACGAATCAGTAAAGCCTGACTCAAGAAGCTGAGTCATTTTTGAGCGTTCTTCATCGGTAAAACCGGCATTGTGCCGATTTGAAGCAGGATTTTTTATATCGATTTCTTTGTGGGCAACATTCAGGTCGCCGCAGACAATTACGCCTTTTTTTTGAGAAAGAGTTAAAAGATAATTTTTAAAATCATCTTCCCAGCGCATGCGATAATCAAGGCGTTTTAATTCGGTTTGAGAATTTGGAGTGTAAACTGTTACAAGAAAAAAATTTTTGTATTCAAGAGTTATTACGCGGCCTTCGGTGTCGTGTTCAGGAATTCCAATTCCGTAAAGAACCGAAACCGGCTCGTATTTTGTAAAAACTGCCGTTCCGGAATAGCCTTTTTTTTGAGCATAGTTCCAATATTGAAAATATCCAGGCAAATCCATTTGAATTTGCCCTTCCTGAAGCTTAGTTTCCTGCAGACAAAAAAAATCTGCATTCAAAGAATTAAACTCTTCGTAAAAATTTTTGCTAGTAACAGCGCGAAGTCCGTTAACGTTCCAAGAAATAAATTTTAAATCCATAAAAAAATTATATAATAATTTTTGCAGACGCAAAAGCGCACGGCCGGGCTTGCAGCCCGGATTGGAACCCCGGAGTTGCCGGAACGGCAATGAGCGGCTAGCGAAGGGTGGAAAGCCGGTTTTTGCGGCAACTGGACGGTTTAGCCGAAAAACTTTTCTTTTGAGAAAATTGCGCTCCAAAAAAATCCTTAAAATTAAATTTGTCTTATTTAAAAAGCCATATTATACTTATTTCTAGAGGGCAGATTTAGAAAAATAAATCCGCTGATTTTACATCTGGAGGAAACTACTATGACTAAAAATGTATCAGCTTCATTTGACCTGGAACAGAAACAGACGGAAATGATTGACAAAAAACTTGAAAGAATTAAATATGCGGATGACCTTATAATTGATTTGACGGTCCGCGTAAAGCACGAAAAGGAATATTCTTTCGATGCAACTGCCAATTTCCGTTGGGGAAGTCAGGCTCATGTCAGTGCTAAGGATTTTGATTTTGGTGCTGCGCTCAACAAAATGATGGACGTGCTTGATACAAAAATCAAAAAGGAAAAAGATAAAATTCAGGAAAAATAATGTTTAATTCAGTTTACGCACAAAAGATGTGTGTTTAAGTTGAATATTGAAAATTTTGTAAAATTTCAAACGCCGTCTGACGGTTGATAAAACTTTTGGACGGTGTTTTTTTGTCTTTTTTTCGTTAGTTTTAGTCTTAAAATTTTTTTATATTCAAAAAAAATATTTGCAAAAAAGATTTTTTTGTCTTGAATACTATCCTTATTGTTTGTATAGTAATGAATATGGATAAACCGTTTACAGTTCTCGATTTGCTTGATATGGATTTAAAAGGTCACAATGCCCTTGATTTGCGGTGTCTTGCTGGTCGAAAGGGGCTTAACCGTACAATTTCGGTGCCTGACATAAACCGTCCTGGGCTTGAGCTTTCTGGTTTTTATGATTCTTTTGACTGTGATCGGGTTCAGCTTTTTGGGCATGGAGAAACGGCATATCTTTTAAAACTCAAAAAAGAAAAAAAATCTTCTTCAATAGAAAAATTATTTTCTTATAACATTCCTTGCGTTGTTTTTACGCATAGCCTTGAGCCAGATGAAGTTTTTCTGGAAATTGCAGAAAAAAATGGCTGCGCAGTTTTGCAGACGAGTCTTGAATCTTCTGAATTTTCGATGCGGCTTTTGCGCGTTTTTTCAAATGTTTTTGCTCCAAAAAAGACATTGCATGGAGTTCTTGTAGAAGTTTACGGTATCGGAATCCTTCTCATGGGACATTCCGGCGTTGGAAAATCTGAATGTGCGCTTGAGCTTGTTGAGCGCGGGCATAGGCTTGTTGCGGATGATATTGTTCAAATTCGTTGTGTGAACGGAAACTCTGTTTTGGGGCAGGGCGCAAATACTTTTATAAGCCACCATATGGAAATTCGCGGTTTAGGAATTATAAACGTAAGCCAGCTCTATGGAGTTGGTTCAATCCGCGAGCAAAAAGAAGTTCAGCTTATCATCAAACTGGAAGAATGGGATCAAAATAAAATTTATGACAGAATTGGTACTGATCAGACGAGCACTGATTTGCTCGGAGTAAAAGTTCCTACAATCGAAATTCCTGTTCGCCCTGGAAGAAACCTTCCAATTATTATTGAAGCTGCTGCGATGAATGAACGCTTAAAAGCGATGGGTTATAATTCTGCAAGGGATTTTAATCAGAATATTCTAAAATGGATTGAATCCGGAGAGGCACAGACCGCTTATTATGGTTCTGACGACTCTTATTAAAATTTATAAAGAGAAGTTGCCTGAATAGTTTTTATTAGCGATTGTTAAGCTGTTGAAATAGCCATGCTGCTTATATTATAAGGTGTAAGTTTTTTTCAATAACTCAATTATTGCAAATTTTACTTATTTGACAGCTTCTTCAAAGAGGTCTTTTATGACAGAAAAAATTTTGACAGTACGCAACCGTGCTGGAATTCACGCTCGTCCTGCTGCCTTGATTGCGCAGACAGCAAACAAATTTGCCTGCGAAGTTACAATGATTAAAGATGATGCTGAAGTAAACGCAAAATCAATAATGGGTGTGATTACAATGGCTGCGGCCTATAACACGAATATTACTCTCAGAACGGACGGTGCTGACGAAGTTCAATGTGCCGATGCTATTGCTCAGCTTTTTGATAAAAAATTTGAAGAAGAATAAAGAGATTTTCGAGTTTTTCGAAAAATTTCTGCTTTTTTAGCGAATCAAGGAGGAGATGCAAGGTAAAAAATGCCTAAATCCTGGCTGTTTTTATCTTTTATTAGTTTTTTGTTTGTTGAAAAGCAGAAAAAAGGTCGAAATCGAAAATTATATTTTTTATTGGCTTTTTATGGGAGACGAAATAGAATCTTTGTCTGAAATAGCGTCAAAGTTTTTATTCACAAGTTTGCGTCGCAAACTTTCTTATCATCTGTTGTTTCTCATTTCGTTGCGAAACAACTTAAAAAGTCAATTCTAAAACTGAAGTTTTAACCTTGGCTTTTTATGGGAGGAAAAATGAAAGAACTTACAGAGCGCCAGCGTGAAGTTTTGAATTTTATTTCGGTTTTTTCAAAGGAAAATTCTTATCCGCCGACTGTTCGTGAAATAAGCGAGCATTTTGAAATTTCAATTCGGGCAGTGCAGGATCATATTGCTGCTTTGCAAAAAAAGAATTGTATTTCGATTAAACCGAAAAGTTCCAGATCTATCCGCGTTATCCGTAATGACAGCAGCGATGAAAGTATTCCACATCCTGCTTATATTGGGAAAGTTCCTTTGCTCGGTACTGTTGCCGCAGGAAAACCTCTTTTGAGTGAAGAAAATTTGGACGGTTATATAAACCTGACAGAGCCTTTTATTCGTCCTGGAAAAAGCTATTTTGCGCTTCGCGTTCGTGGTACAAGTATGATAAATGCCGGAATTCTCGAAGGAGATCTTGCAATTATTGAACAGTGCGAAACTGCTGTTGACGGACAGATTGTTGTTGCCGTAATTGATGATGCAATCACCTTAAAACGCTATTATCGCGAGTCAGACAGGATAAAGCTTCAGCCAGAAAACCCTGATTTTAAGCCGATTTATGCAAAAGATCTGCGCGTTGTTGGAATTCTCTCGAATATTGTTCGTACATACTAAAACTGAATAAATTCTGCAATGTCGGCACCGATTTATCTTTATACCGGACCTGAAGCCGGTGAAAAAAATGATCAGATTCTCGCATTAAAGGAAGAACTGCGCAAAAAAATAGGCAGCAGTGACGATTTTGTTTATTACGGAACGGATTTAAATATGAGTGATGTTGTTGCGCAGTTGATGACAGAATCCCTTTTTATTCCTGCGACATTTATTACAATCCGCAATGCCGAACTTGTAAAAGACAAAAAAGACATTGATATGCTGGCACAGTGGGTTCAGACTGTCGAAAAAACAAAAAAAGAAACGACAGTGCTGGTTCTTGTGTCTGACGAACTAAAAGTAGATTCTAAGCTTGAAAAACTTGTTCCTGCTGCAAATAAAAAAATTTTTTGGGAGATGTTTGAAAATCGCAAGGAGCAATGGCTGTATTCTTTTTTTAAGAAAAACGGTTATGTCCTTGAGCCAGACGCTGCGGCTTCTATTTTGGAAATGGTAGAAAATAATACTGAGGCCCTCAGAAACGAATGCAGCCGCTTTTTTATGTGTTTTGAACAGGGGCATTTTGTTACAGCCGCCGATGTTGAACAGATTTTGGCGCATAATCGTGAAGAATCGGCTTTTACACTTTTTGGGGCAATGGTTGAGCAGGATTTGCCTCAAAAAAGGTTTGAAAACTGCCTGGAAATTCTTCAGAAAATTAGGCTGTCAAAAAAAGACAGCGATGCCGTTGTAATAATTGCGGGGCTTTTATATTGCTTTAGAAAACTTGCGCTTTGGCAGTCGTTGCATGCGGCAGGTTCTCCAAATGAAGCTGAGTTAAAGAAAAATGGCTTTGCATCAAAAACTGCACGGTCTCAATATTCTTCGGCAGGCAGAATTTGGACTGGCGGGCAGGTTGCCGCGATTGTTGCTCTGCTTTCAAAAACAGATATTGATATTCGTTCATCTGGAACAGCTTTTCAAGATACTCTACTATCTCTAATGATTTACGAAATTGTAATAAAAAACGGCGCTTATTGTTCTGAATACGAGTAAATGAATGTTGCTCTATGCCGATAACTTAATTATAATTATTGTGGATTTTGGATTATAATTTTTTACTATGAAAAAAAATTAAAAAAACAGAAAGATGATGAAATTCATTTGTTTTTTTTAATTTTTATTTGGAGGAAAAATTGAAAAAGTTAATTTCAGCGCTTGCATGTATTCTGACTGTTCTTTTTGTAATTTCCTGCGGTTCAACTCCAGAAGCTGAGCCGGAGCCGACTGTAAAAGATGCGGCAGAGGAAATTAAAAAGGATGTAGAGGAAACTGTTGACTTCTCAGCAGCAAACAAATCTCTTCTTGCCTTGACGGAAGCTGCACGACAGAGCTCAATCGAATTTGGATCAGAAAAGTATTTTCCTGATGGATTTTCTGTTGCAGAAACAAAATATACTTCTATAAAAAACAATGTCGAAACAGATTCTTCAAAAGATTATTCTGCGGAAATAAAAGACCTTACTGCTCGTTATAATTCTCTTGCTTCTGCAAGTCAGGCTGCTGCCTTAAAAGAAAAGGCAGACGCGCTTTCTCTAGCAAACGAAAATCAAAAAGCCTACGACGATGGAAAAAAGGCTCTTGAAGAATATTCTGCGTTTGGAGCAGACAAAGACGGAGCAACTCTTCTTGCAAAGGCAAATGAAGCGCTTGCCGCTTACAACGATGTTGTAAATAAAGGGCTTAAGGCAAATGCGGCCCGCGAAAGACAGTCTGCGCTCGAAGCAAAAAGAAATGCTGACAAAGTAAGAGCCGGTGTTGCAAAAAAAGAAGAATACAAAAAAGCTTCTGAAATTTTTAAGAAAGCAGATTCTTCTTATGTGACAGCGAATATCGAAGGCGCATTTAACGGATATAAAACTGCTAAAGAGACATATTCTGCTTTGTACGAAGAAATTAAAGAAAAACGTGCTGCTGCGCAGGCTTTAATCGATGCAGCAAAACAGAAGGTTGCTGATTCTGAAAATTATGCGAAAGAAGCAGATTCAATTGCTCCTCTCGAAGGCGTAGTTGCGGGAATTGAAGCAGAAGATGCAGTTCTTCTTGAAGAAGATAATTTTGCTAATCCAGAAGATGCGGTAATCAATGTTGAAGATGGTACAACTGCAAAAACGGCAGAAAAAGTTGCGGAAACTGCAATTGCGGTAGAAAATGTAGCCTCAAATGCTGTTGAATCAGTAATCCAAAATTCACAGAATACATCGGAGGCTAAATAATGAAAAAAAGTATTACAGTTTTATTGGCGGTAATTTCGGCCTCTGTGCTTTTTGCCGTAAGTTATAAAAATAACACTTACCAAAAGCTTGCAAACGAATATACAAAAAAGGCCCAGAATGCTTTGGATGCAGGAGATTATGTTCTTGCTGAAGAGTATGCGAAAAAAGCAGAAGAAAATGCCGCTCTTTCTCAAGCATATATTCAGAAAATGCTTGCAAAATCGGAAGCTGATTCTGTAATGAAAAACGCGTCAAAACGTCTTGATTATGCAAAATCAATCAATGCAGATAAAAATTTCCCAATGGCATATACAGCCGCTCAAAAATCTTATGCAAGTGCAGATGATGCTTACAAAACAGAAGATTACACGACAGCTGCAGCCTATGCAAAACAAGTGTTAGAAACTCTTGCCGATATAAAAGAGATTACACCGCTTCCGCAGTATTATATTGTTCGTCCGTGGGAAGAAACAAAAGACTGTTACTGGAATATTTCTGGCCGGTCTTATGTTTATAACAATCCTTTGCTTTGGGAAAATCTGTATCAGGCAAACAAATCTAATATGCCAAAACCAAGCGATCCAAACTTGATTATGCCTGGAATGAAAATGGAAATTCCTAGTTTGACAGGCGAATATCGAGAAGGCGTTTATTCTCCTTCAAAAAAGTACGACGGCTATTCTGCCGTAAATGCTGAAAAATAAAAAATGCGTAAAAAGGCAGAAAATTTTTTATTTTCTGCCTTTTTTGTTTTAAATCTAAAAACTTCCAGAATCTTCCGCCTGCCGGAAAAGCATTAGCGCGCTGCACATAAGAGCGTGAGGCATTTGCGGAGTTCCCATTTTTTCGTAAACTTCGCTTTTTGGCATTTCAAGGTAATTTAAATATTCGTCAGAATCTAAATTTTGAGAGCCGGTTTCTTTTAAGTCAAAGGCCGCAAACACGTGAAAGTGGTTTGTCATAAAAGCCGGGTTTGGATTTATTTTTCCAAGATAGAGCATTTTTTCTGCAGCACAGCCGGTTTCTTCTTTTAATTCGCGGATTGCTCCTTGAAGCGGAGATTCTCCGTCGTCAACTACGCCGCCCGGAAATTCAATGCTAAGCGCTTTTTCTCCGTGCCGCCACTGCTTGACCATTATAAAATTTTCGTTTTTGACAGGAATTACTGCAACCCAATCTCTTGAGTCAATCGAAATGTAGCTGTGTTTCTGACCGTCGCTTGCAGTTGCCGGTGTCTGGCAGACGGTTGCTATCGGAGTTTTTAAAAGGATTTCTTTTTCGCCTTCTGTCCATACGAGCTGCGAGTCGCTGAAAGAATTTGCCATAGTTTTTTTTCCTTGTTTTGATAAAATTTGTAATTTTTTTGCAATTTTTTAAAGTTTTGACTTAAAACCGAGTTTATTTTATTATATTTAAAGTGATAAAAGTTTAAAGGGAAAAAAATCGTTCAAAATTAAATTTTACAGCATTTAAAAGTGTTGAATTTTTAGCCCTTGCAGTTTTCCAATGGAGGATTTATGGCAATAATTACTTTTTCTAGACAGGCGGCAGCACTTGGAGATGAACTTAGTCAGCTTGTTGCTAAAAAAATGAATTACACATTTGTTGGTCGTGAAGATTTGGAAAAGAAAATAGTTGCGCTTGGATTTCCAAAGGAAAAACTTCATAAATACGATGAAAAGACGCCAGGATTTTTTGCTTCTCTTGCAAAAGACCGCGATGAATATCTTGATTATTTGCAGACGGCTGTTTTGGAAGTTGCTGATGAAAACAACTGTGTAATTGTTGGCCGTGGTTCTTCTGTAATTCTTAATTCTGTTCAAAACCATTTTTGTTTTAGAGTTTTGGCTTCAAAAAACGACCGCATCCAGCGTTTGAACGAACTTCTGCAACTTGACGAAAAGCGGGCAGAAAAAAAACTTGCGGTAGCAGATAAACAGAAGTCTGGTTTTTATAAAAGCTTTTTTAATTGTCAGGTTGACGACCCGACACTTTATCATGCAGTGATTAACACTTCGGCAGTGGACTTGGATGCTGCCGCAGAAATGATTGTTGCCCTTGTCAAAACTTCAATTACCCAGAAAAAAGAAGAACTTGGACGTTTGCGTCTTGACGAAATGCTTGTTTGTCAGCGAATTGTAAATATGCTGATTCTTGAATATTGCCTGAATATAAACTTCTTGCATGCAACTGCACGCGACGGAAAAGTAATATTGCATGGAGTTGCAGATTCTACAGCGATTGTTGAGCGCGCTCTTACAATTACTCAGGCTGAACTTCCGGAATACAAGGTTGAATCTGCGATAAACGTTGTTCAGGATTTTAAGGCTTATCCACAATGAGTTTTTACGCCTGTCTTTCATTTGCAATAGTAAGTTTATGTCTTGGCGGAGTTGCTGGCTGCCTTTTTTGCGTAGCTTTTGCCAAAATTTTTCATAAAAAGTTTTTAAAAGCGAGAATTTCCGTAGTTTTTTTGCTTTTAAGCGTTGTTGTTGCGTTTGGAGCCGGCGGCTTTGTATTTATTAAAAACCCATCTTTTGAGCTTTCAGCATTTTTGACGGAAAAACTTTTCTTTTTCGCTCTTTTTGCCGCCGGCTTTTTGGGAGCTGTTTTTTGGAAAACTGTTTTTCCTGTTTTGATTGCATTTTATATTGCGCTTTCGGCTTTTACAGGAATTGCCCTTTATTCTGAATTTGGAATTTTGCCGGACAACATGAGCGTTACTTTGAATAAAACTTTTATTGAAGCTGGGAAATCGACTTTTTTTGTAGATTCTCCGGAAAATAAAAGTCTTGCGGTTGAAGTTTATGTTTTGCCAAAAAAACTTTTGCTTCCTCTGCCACGGGTTTGGTATCGCGTAATCGGGACTGTTGATTCTTCTTATATTGATGATGGAAAAAATATCCGGCTTTCATCTGAGTTTTCTGGCGATGTTTTGTTAGACGAAAATTCAAAAAATAGCCAGAAAAATTCTTTTTTTGCAAGGCACTTAAGAAATTACATGGGATGGGTTTTAAAAACTCGCAAAAACCTGCTTGTTCCGCTTCCGCAGAATGAGCTTTTGCCTTCTGTTTATACGCTTAAGTTTAAGAGAAAAACAGAAATCCTTTCGTGCAGGCTTGAAAAAAATCTGTAGCGGAATTTTTGCTTTAAAGTTAAATTTTTGCGTAAGGCTATGGAACCCTTGCAAGGCAATCCGCCAAAGGCGGACGAGCGGACAGCGAGGGGTGGAACAGCCGGCGGCAGCTTGTTGCCGATACGCCTGTATTTTTACAGCTTTTTTTATTACTTGACTTTTTAACGTCTTGTCAGAATACTTAGAAATATGAAAGTTTCTAATAAATTTACTGTTGCCCGGTTGATTTTTGCACCGATTTTTTTCCTGATTTATAATATTCCGATTTGGACTGGCAATAAAAATCTTGCGTTTATTTCTGCCTGTGTCATGATTCCTTCTCTTATTGTTATGGAGCTGACGGATTATTGGGACGGACATTATGCGCGAAAACACAACGAGGTAAGTGATTTAGGAAAACTTTTTGATCCGTTTGCCGATGTGATGCTCAATTTGACGGTTTTTATTTCGGCACTTAATTCGTTTGACCCAAAAATGGGCTCTTATATGCCGGTTGTAATTTTTGTTCTTATTATGTACCGCGAGTTCTGCCAGAATTTTTTGAGAATGCTTGCGATTCGTCAGGGCGTTGCAATCGCTGCCCGAAAAGGCGGAAAGGTTAAGACCGTTTTTTATATAATTTCTGGATTTTTTATGCTTGCGGCCGAGAGTTTTATTCGTTTTGGGCTGGTTGAATTTTGCGATGCAAAATTTGGCATTGATTTTACGGCCTTTTATCCTTGTGCAAAAATTGCAATCCAGGCTTTTTATGTTGTTTGCCTTGTTTTGAGTTACACTTCGTTTGTTGATTACTTAAAAAAATTTGGTTCGGTTTTTAAGGATATGTAATTTTTTTTGAATTTTGAGCACCTGTTTTTTTGCAGGTGCTTTTTTCGTTTTAAATGGTTTTTCTTTATTTTTGAAGCTTTTGGAGCGCATTTTTTTGAAAAGATACAATTTTCTCGTACTAAGGAAAGTTTTTATTTTTAACTTGCTTTCCACCCTTCGCTAACGCTCATTGAATCTGCGGTTTCACTCTGTTTTACCGCAGATTCAACTTCGGGGTTTCAATCAAGGCTATGATTTAGTTTTTCAGCCGGCGGCAACTGACTTGAAAAAAATAAGGAAAAAAAAGATAAAATATAACAAAATCTTTATGATAAATTTTGAAAAAAATAAAAAGTCCGATATTGACGAATTTTTATCTGTATGTTAATATATTTTTCGTTGCGAGATAGCGACTTAATAGGTTCTTTGAAAAGAAAAATCAGTGAAGGAAAAGGAAAGACAAAACAGCAGGGCG